>ERZ838516.16-NODE-16-length-231610-cov-5.907383_pt1 | contig 231610 bp, 189 predicted proteins | sample MGYA00519910_ERZ838516 | MGnify/ENA primary metagenome ERZ838516 (study PRJEB31850, sample SAMEA3708837) | human gut metagenome | biome: human gut; feature: human-associated habitat; material: faeces | place: China | collected 2014 ... | reverse complement strand
ACGCCCCCAACAACCAAAACAGGCTCCGGCCAAGAACCGAAGCCCGCAGCTTTACCAGGGACGGGTCGTGGGCGAGGGGTCTGATACGAGTTCCGCACGAGCCGAACAGCCCAGCGGGCTGTTCGTGCGAGCAGGACTGTCTGAGTTGCAGACCCCTCGCCCACGACCCGTCCCCGCAGGTTGAACGCGAGGACCTACAGGTCCTTGGAATACTCTCCCCACCAGGCCAGCACCTTGTTGCGCATCTCCTCGGGAGTACCGTCGTTGTTGAACACCACGTCGGACGCCTCGATGCGATCCGCGTCGGTGATCTGCTGGGCGATGCGACGACGCACGTCGGTCTCGTCCCAACCGCTCTTCACCGCACGCTCGATACGCAGGTCGATGGGCGCGAGGACGGCGATCACCACGTCGGCGTCGTAAGCGAGCGACGTCTGGCGGTTCTTGAACACCGAATGCTCCACCACGACGGCCTTGTGGCCTTCAGCCTCCAGCTCGGCCACGCGGTCGGTGAACGCCTCTTCGATGCGCGGCAGCGTGATGCGGTTGAGCTTGCGCGTCTCGGCCGGACTCACGAACGCCTTGGCAGCCAGCGCGCGGCGGTCGATCTCGCCGTCGGCTCCCAGGATGTCCTCGCCGAACGTTTCCACGAGCTCGGACTTCACCGTGTCCCACAGAAGGACGTCGTGGCCCACTTGGTCGAGATCGATGTTCGGCAAACCTTGCTCGACCAGCGCCTTGCGGGCCGTGGACTTGCCGGCTCCCATGCCGCCGATGATGAACAGCTTCTTCATGCGTGCATTACCTCCTCAATCATGCCGCCTCCCAATACGGTGTCGCCGTCGTAGAGAACGGCGTATTGGCCCGGCGCCGTGGTTGGCTGCGGACTCCGCAGCGCGAGCGATACGCGCTGGTCGTCTTCCGGCTCTATGATACACGCACACGGACGGCTCCGGTAGCGTAGTTTCACCATCGCGCCGTACGATTCGCCGAGCGATTCGAACGCTTGCCAGTTCATGTCGCCCACCACGACGGAGCCGATGAGCGTCTCGTCGGCAAAACCCACCACGAGTTCGCGGGTTTCGACGCGCTTCTCCACCACGTAGTACGGCTCGGGGCCTGCCACGCCGATGCCCTTGCGCTGCCCCACCGTGTAGTTCGCCAGCCCCTCGTGGCAGCCGAGCACATTCCCCATGCGATCCACAATGTCCCCAGGCGCGTCTTCCACGCCACGCGCGCGCAGAAACGGACGGTAGTCGCCCTCGATGAAGCAGTTGTCTTGGCTTTCGGCCTTCTCGGCCACGACCAGGCCCAGATCGGCCGCGATCACACGCACCTCCGCCTTCGTCATGGCCCCCAGCGGCAACACGAGGCGCGCCAGCTGCTCCTGGCTCAACAGCGAAAGCATGTAGCTTTGATCCTTGCGCGCGTCCAGGGCTCGCTTCACCACGAAGCGCCCCGAATCGGACAGACGGGCAATGCGCGCGTAGTGGCCCGTGGCGATGCGGTCGCACCCCAGTTCGTCGGCTACCCGCACGAGCGCGGGCATCTTGCACCGCGCGTTGCAACCCACGCACGGACTAGGCGTGAGGCCCGCCGCGTACGACGAGACGAACGGCTCCACCACGCAGCGTTCGAACTCGCCCACGCACTCCGGCGTCTCGTGGCGAATGCCCAACTGGGAGCACACGGCCGCCGCATCGGCCGCCGCGCGCTCGGTGGCAGCGTTGTCGCGAAAGCGGCACGTGACGCCCACCACCTCGTACCCGGCGCGCATGAGCAGCGCCGCAGAAACCGCGCTGTCCACCCCGCCGCTCATTCCGAGCGCAATGCGCCCGCTCGCATTCATTTCCGGCACTCCTCCTGTCGCCCCGATGCGCTCATCGGGAAATCGCGTCTTTCCGCGATTATCCCACGGCGATAGAAGATCGAGTAGACGATCCGACCTCTTAACACACGATCGCCGAAGCCTTGCTTCAGCGCTTCGTTGAATGGCGTATGAAGAATCTCTCGCTCTCTTTATGTTGCGGACGAGATGTAGAAACATTGTTATACTGGCAATTCGCGCCCGAGGGGCGCGAAGAATCGAAGGGAGGGCAAGGCTCGCATGTCGGGGACGAAATCACGCTATATTCCCGCACTCGACGGACTGCGCGCGTTCGCCGTCCTCGCCGTTATCGCCTACCATCTTGGGATGCAATGGGCTCCTGGAGGCCTGTTGGGCGTCACGGTGTTCTTCGTGCTGTCGGGCTATCTCATAACCAGCCTGCTGCTCATCGAGTGGGACAACACCGAAACCATCAACCTGCCGCAATTCTGGCTGCGACGCGTGCGACGGCTCATGCCGGCCATCGTGCTGATCATCGTATGCACCGCCGCACTCTGCGCCTTGTTCGACCACAGCCTGCTCACGAAGCTGCGCGACGACATGTGGGCCGCGCTGCTCTGGGTGACGAACTGGTGGTACATCTTCCAAGATGCTTCTTATTTCGACGCGCTGGGCGCTCCCTCGCCGCTCACCCACTTCTGGTCGCTCGCCATCGAAGAGCAGTTCTACCTCGTCTGGCCGGTCGTGTTGCTGGTCGCCCACAAAACGGGCGTGAAGCGCACCACTATGCGCAATGCCACGCTGATCGTCGCCCTCTTGTCGGCGCTGGAGATGGCGCTGCTGTACAACCCGCTGGACGACCCGAGCCGCGTGTACTACGGCACCGACACCCGCGCGTTCTCGCTGCTTATCGGCGCATGGCTGGCGTTCGTGTGGCCCTCGCACATGCTGGGAGCCCAGAAGAGCGTGCACCTTACGAAGCAGGTGCGCAACGTCCTGGACGGCGTGGGAATCGTCGCGCTCGTCGCCCTGCTGGGCCTCATCGTGTTCGTGGACGGCTTCTCGCCGTTCCTCTACCGCGGCGGCATCCTGCTGGCCTCCGTGCTCACCGCCGTCGTCATCGCGGTGATGGTGCATCCTGCGAGCCTGCTCGGGCGCTTCGCCGGAACGAAGCCGCTTGTATGGATAGGCCTGCGTTCGTACGGCATCTACTTGTGGCACTACCCGCTGTTCCTGCTCATGAACCCGCGCAACTTCACGGGCGAGACGCCGTGGTGGATGTATCTCGTGCAGGTGGCCGTCGTGTTCGCCTGCGCCGCGTTCTCGTACCGCTTCGTGGAGAACCCCTTGCGCAAGGGGGCCATCGGAGCGTTCGTGAAAGGCGTGCGCTCGAAAGAAATCGATCCGCCCGCATGGCTCAAGCACCACGTCGTTCCCGTCCTAGCGGGGTCGGCCGTGACCATCGTGGCCGTGATCGGCCTTATCGTGGTGCCTCCCATCTCCGCCATCGGCGCCGCCGACCTGCTGAAGGACGAGCAGGCCCACACCTCGCAGATGCCCGAGCTGCCCGTCGACGACGCAGCGGCCGGGTCGCCCAAGCTCGACGTGCTTATGATCGGCGACTCGGTCTCGGTGCGCGCCATCCCCCAGTTCGAAGAGACGTTCCCCTACGGCGCGATCGACGCCGCCGTGAACCGCCAGCTGTACGCCGGCCAGGAGACGTTCGACTACTATAACGACCAGGATATCGTGGGAGGCGTGGTGGTGTTCGCCCTCGGCACGAACGGAGCGGCCACCGACGAGCAGATCGACGAACTCGTGGCAGCGGCCGGGCCCGGCCGCCAGGTGTTCTTCGTGAACACCCGCAGCCCGCAATCGTGGGTGGGCCAGACCAACGGCGCCATGTTCGACGCGGTCGACCGCCACGACAACGTACACGTGATCGACTGGTACACCGCCAGCGCCGGCCACGACGAGTACTTCGACGGAGACGGCACCCATCTCACCGAGGAGGGCGCGCGAGCCTACATAGGCCTCGTCCACGATGCCGTCGCACCGCTGCTGCCCGTCCACGCCGAAAGCGACGAAGCCGCTGTGGTCAAGTCGCCGCTCGAACTGGCTGCCGACAACGCGAAGAAAGCCTCCTCCGACACCGTGCGCGCGCTCGCCGCGAACGCGGCGAACAATCTAAAGCCCCGAGAGTAACCCTCGCCGCCAGCCTGAAGCATCTTCGAAAGGCGCTTATACCCTTCCCGTTTCGTAATCGGACTTGTACAATGCGAAAGCGGCAATGTACAAACGATGGGAATCCTGCTACGCAGGTCCACGCGAACAACGAGGGGGTTTCTACATGCTAGACAAGTTCTTCAAGATATCCGAGCGAGGCAGCACTGTCTCCAACGAAGTCATTGGCGGCCTTACGACGTTTCTCGCCATGGCGTACATCATCGCGGTGAATCCGGCGATGATGGAGGCGGCGGGAATCCCGTTCAACGCCGCACTGACCGCGACCTGTTTCGGCGCCGCCATCATGACGGTCGCGATGGGCCTGTTCGCGAACCGTCCCATCGCGCTCGCCTCCGGGATGGGCATCAACGCCATCGTCGCCTATTCGCTGTGCCTCGGCCTCGGCGTGGACTGGCGCGTGGCCATGGCCGTCGTGTTCCTGGAAGGCATCCTCATCTTGCTGCTGGTGCTTTGCGGCTTGCGTAAAGCCGTCATGGATGCCATCCCCGTATCTCTCAGACGCGCCATCGGCATCGGCATCGGTTTGTTCATCGCATTCATCGGGCTGAAGGGCGGTGGATTCATCGCCGCCGACGAATCCACGTTCCTTGCGCTGGGCGATCTCACCAGCCCGACCGCCATTGTGGCCGCCATCTCCATCATCGTGGCCGTGGTGCTCACCGCCGTCAATCTCAAAGGCGCCCTGCTGATCTCCATCGTGGCGGCCACTATCATCGGCATTCCGATGGGCGTGACTCCTCCTGTCACCGACTTCTCGTTCGCGCCCGACTTCTCCGCATTCGCAGCTCCGTTCCAAGTCACGCCCGAGGGCACGCTGGCCATCGCGCAGGTCATCGTGCAGCCCGTGCTACTGCTGTTCGTATTCAGCCTGCTCATGAGCGACTTCTTCGACACCATGGGAACCGTGGTGGCCGTAGGCAGCCGCGCTGGCTTCGTGGACAAGAAAGGCGATGTCGAAGATGTGCAGCCTATCCTCATCGTGGATTCGGCCGCGGCGGCAGCCGGCGGCTTCATCGGAGCGAGCTCCATCACGTCGTTCGTGGAATCCGTCTCCGGCGCGGCAGCCGGTGCCCGCACCGGCCTGTCGAACATCGTCATCGGCATCGCGTTCGTGGCTTGCGCGTTCCTCGCGCCGGTTATCGGCATGGTAACCAGCTCGGCCACCTGCGGAGCCCTTGTGGTGGTGGGATACCTCATGATGACCGAGATCGGCGAAATCGATTGGAGCGACATCGCTTCTGCATTCCCGGCATTCCTTACCATCGTGGGCATCCCCATGACGTACTCCATCGCCAACGGCATCGGCTTGGGCTTCATCTCCTACTGCATCATCAAGGTTGCCCAAGGCAAGTTCCGCGACGTGAAGCCCCTTATGTGGGTAGCCGCCCTAGCGTTTTTGGCTTCGTTCATCTTCGCATAGAAGCGTCTGCGTTCAGAAAAGAGCCGGCACTTGCGTCGTCGGCTCCAATAGCAAAAGAAGGCCGGTCTTGCGACCGGCCTTCTCATATACGCGTTATGGACGCTTAGGCTATTCGGCAGCCTCGGGAGCGGCGGCTTCCTCGGCGGGAGCGTCAGCCTTCTCGGCCTTCTTCTTGGCCGGCTTCTCCTCAACCTGGATGGACTCGTCCACTTCGATCTCGAAGCCCAGGTCGGCCGCGGCGGCCTTCATGGACAGGGAGATGCGGCGACGCTCGGGGTTGATCTCCATGACCTTCACCTTCACCTCGTCGCCGGCCTTCACGACCTGAGCCGGGGTGTCGATGTGGCGCATGGCCATCTCGGAGATGTGCACCAGACCCTCGATGGACTGGCCCAGCTCGATGAACGCGCCGAACGGCACGATCTTCGTCACCTTGCCGTCGACGATGGTGCCCACCGGGTAGCTCTCGACGAGCTTGACCCACGGATCCTCCGTCGTCTGCTTGAGGCCGAGCGAGATGCGCTCGCGCTGCAGATCGACGTCCAGAACCTCGACCTCCACCTCGTCGCCGACCTTGACGACCTCGGAGGGATGGTTGACGTGGTTCCAGGACAGCTCGGAGATGTGCACGAGGCCGTCGATGCCGCCGAGGTCGACGAACGCGCCGAAGTCGACGATCGAGGAAACGGTGCCCTTGAGGCGCATGCCCTTCGACAGCTTCGCGAGGATCTCGGCGCGCTCGTTCTTGCGGCCTTCCTCAAGCAGCACGCGGCGGGACAGCACGACGTTGTTGCGGTTGCGGTCCATCTCGATGACGCGGGCTTCGATCTCGGTGCCCAGGTACATGTCGAGATCCTTGACGCGACGAAGGTCGACCAGCGATGCCGGCAGGAAGCCGCGCAGGCCGATATCGAGGATGAGGCCGCCCTTGACGACTTCGATAACCTCGCCCGTGACCACTTCGCCGGCCTTGAACTTCTCTTCGACGCGAATCCAAGCACGCTCGTACTCGGCACGCTTCTTGGAGAGGATCAGGCGGCCGTCCTTGTCTTCCTTCTGGAGAACGAGGGCTTCGATCTTCTCGCCCAGCTCCACGATGTCGGACGGATCGGCATCCTTGCGGATGGACAGCTCGCGCGACGGGATGACGCCCTCGCTCTTGAAGCCGATGTCGACGAGCACCTCGTCGTGCTCGATCTTGACGACCGTGCCGTCGACCAGGTCGCCCTCGTCGAACTCGGTCAGCGTGCCGTCGATCATCGCATTCATCTGCTCGTCGGAGATGTCCTCGAAGTCGATGACGGACGTGTTTTTGATGTCGGTCAAAACGGACCCCTTTCAATTCTTTCTAATCGGGGACCCTTCGTCATGATTACTTGCTACTTTACCATGTTCGCTTGTGCAAGAAACTTGCCCGTGCAGCGGTGTAACAAACATGTCTCGGGGGCCTACATTACCGTATGCTTACAGCTTCCGTGCTATAAGCCATAGTAGTATAGCACAGCGGCACCCGGCCGCTGTGCTCATTTTAACGAACCCTCACGATAATTTCGACTCTCTCCGCACGGCAGAAAAGGCTCGATCAGTTCTCGGCACTGGCCTTGCAGTGGGCGCACACACCGTCGAAAATGATCTCGTGATGCTCGATGGTGAAGCCGTGCGCATCGGAAACCTGCGATACGATATCGTCCTGATAGGGCATGTCGATGTCGAACACGCCGCCGCATATGCGGCACTTCGCATGGTAGTGCGGCTTGTTGAGGAAATCGTAGCGGTCGGCGCCGTTGGGAACTTCAACCCGCAGCACCTCCCCGCGGTTCGCCAGCACGCCGAGGTTGCGGTACACCGTGGCACGCGAAATATTGGGGTGGCGCGCGCGCACCACCTCGTACACGTCTGCCGAGGTGGGATGGTTATGCAGTGATTGCACCGCCTCCAAGACGAGCGCTCTCTGAATAGTGTTGCGCGTCGTGGCGCGCTCTGCTTTTTCCGTAGCCATAATAGTCCTGCCGTTCGCATGTCTAACCCATACTATTGATTAATTAGGATTATATATCATTAGTATGGAAAGACAAGCACACATCACGAACGGCCGCCGCGTTCCCGCGAACGTCCACAAACCGGCCCGATTCGGCCGATTGCCCGGCGCTTGCGATGCGCTCGCCAGAAACGGCCGGTTCGGCTACGCGGGATCACGAAAACCACTGCCGTGAAGGGGATCCCGGCCCTGAGGCGCCGAGAAGCGACGGGCGGCCAGCAGGCCGCCCCTACGGAGCCGTCACGCATTGCGACGTAGGGGCGGTCAGCCCCGCATCTTCTACACGGCATCCTCTCCGGTTTCCCCGGTGCGGATGCGCACGACGTCTTCCACGGGGAAGACGAATATCTTGCCGTCGCCCACTTCCCCGGTTCGCGCAGTAGCGCGGATGAGGTCGACGAGCGGGCCCACCTCGCCGTCGTCCACCACCAGTTCGAACTTCACCTTCGGGATCATGTTCAGCATGACCTCGGTGCCACGGTAGTACTCCTTCCACCCGTGCTGCTTGCCGCAGCCCTGCACCTGCGAGATGGTCATGCCCGACACCTGCGCGGCGAACAGCGCTTCCTTGAGCGGCTCCAGCTTCTCGGGCCGCACGATGGCCGTGATCTTCTTCATAGTCGCACTCCTTCTTTAGTCGAGGCCCACGTAGGCCGGGTACGCGCTCTCGCCGTGCGCGGCCACGTCGAGGCCTTGCGCTTCCTCGGCCTCGCTCACGCGCAGGCTGCCCTTGAAGCACGCCTTCACGGCGAAGCCCAGCACCACGTCGAGCACGCCCACGAACACCACGGTCACGAGGATGCCCAGCACCTGAGCGCCCAGCAGCGTGGGATCTCCCGTGTAGACGAGGCCGCCGAAGTCGGTCCACGACAGCTCCGGCACGCAGAACAAGCCGGTCAGCACGCCGCCCGTGACGCCGCCGACGGCATGGATGCCGAAGGCGTCGAGCGCGTCGTCGTAGCCCAGCTTCCGCTTGAGAAACGACACGGCGAAGTAGCACACGGGCGACACGACGAGGCCCATGACCACCGCGGCCCACGGCTCCACGAAGCCCGCCGCCGGCGTGATCACCACGAGGCCCGCCACCAAACCGGTCGCCGCGCCCACGAGCGTGGGCTTGCCTGCGCGCACGCGCTCGATGAGCATCCAGGACACGAGCGCCGCGCCCGACGCCGCCACCGTGTTCGCCAGCGCGAGCGCCGCCACGCCGTCGGGGGCGAACTCGGAGCCCGCGTTGAAGCCGAACCATCCGAACCACAGAAGCGTCGCGCCCAGCGCCACGAACGGCACGTTGTGGGGACGGTAGCTCACCATGCCGAACCCGCGCCTCTTGCCCGCGATCAGGCAGAGAATGAGCCCCGTGAGGCCGGACGAGATGTGCACCACGTCGCCGCCCGCGAAGTCGAGCGCGCCGATGGTGTCGCCCACGAGGCTGCCTTCGCCGCCCCACACCATGTGGGCGAGCGGCGGGTACACCATGACGGTCCATACGGCCACGAACGCACACACCGCGCCGAACTTCATGCGACCGGCCACCGCGCCGGTGATGATGGCCGTGGTGATCATGCAGAACGCCAGTTGGAACACTACGTCGGCCATCGCGGGATACGCGTCGTGACTCAGCGCTTCGGGCGCCTCGCTCACGATGCCGGCCACAAGTCCTTGCAGGCCGATCTGATCGAAGCCCCCGAAGAACGGAATCGAGCCGTCGCCGCCGTAGGCGAACGACCAGCCGCACACCGTCCATGTGACGCCGACGATGCCGATCACCGCAAACGACATGATCATCGTGTTCACGACGTTCTTGCGGCGGCTCAAACCCCCGTAGAAGAACGCCAGGCCGGGCGTCATCAGCAAGACGAGCATCGCGCAAACCAGCATGAAGCCCGTCGATCCTGCGTCGAACATACGCATCTACCTCCTTATCGTCGTGCTGCTTGTCGAGAACATATTCGATGATCCCACGCTTTGACCTGGCATTGCGCCGCGGCGAGCACTGTTAACACGCTGGGAAAGGTCTTGTAACAAACACGAAGCGCCCGCGTTACAATAGGGAAACACGCACGACCGCCATCCGTGAAAGGTTGCAGTTCCATGAGCATCGCATTCGAAGCCGTCCGCACCACCGACGACCGACAGCGCCTCGCCGCGCTGGCCGACGAGATATGGCACGAGTACTGGCCCGCCCTCATCGGCGACGCGCAGACCGACTACATGGTGGAGAACTTCCAAAGCCTGGAAGCCATCGAGCGCGACATGCGCGAGCACGCCTACGAATATTGGCTCATGCGCGCCGAAGACGACGGGCGCATCGCGGGGTACACGGGCGGGCGCGTGGAGCCCGAGACGAACCGCTTCTTCATCTCGAAGGTGTATCTGCGCGCCGAGGAGCGCGGCAAGGGATTCGCCTCGCGGGTCATCGCCTTCTACGAGCGCCTCTGCCTCGAACGCGGGCTGGACGCGATGTATCTCACGGTGAACAAGCGCAACGACCTGGGCATCCGGGCCTATCTCGGCAAGGGCTTCGAAACCATCGACGCGGTGGAAACAGATATCGGCAACGGCTTCGTCATGGACGACTACATCATGGAGAAGCACGTCGAGCGCTAGCGAACGGCGCGCCGAGCGCGCAGGTTCGCGAACTCGCGCGGCCCCTGCGGACACGAGCGTCCTGCCACCGCCTCGCTTCCGCGCGCACCCCGACCTACCGTTGTCGGCATCCGTGCGCGAACCCGCCGCGCCCCCATCTGCTTCAGCAACGTTTCGGTCGCGCCCCTCGAATCTGGCACGAATTCACGGTTCGGGCACGAATCTGCATCTATTTTGCCGATTGCATGGCAAGTGCAACAGCATAATGCCAGGTCATGAGTTTTCCGAGTCCTAAACCTTCTGCCCAAACCGTGAATTCGTGCCAAAATCGATGAGCTTGACTGCGACGAACCGGAAAAACGAAAGACACTCCGGTAACGGCGAGTTACCTTCAACCCTACGTTTAGTCTCCCGAATAGGACGAACGTCGCACTTTGCACGAGGTATGATCGACGTACCGGCAAAGGACTCGAGAAAAGGTGCGATCATATGGGAAAGTTCGTGATCAAGACCACCGACGCGGGATGCCACTTCGTGCTGAAGGCCGACAACGGCGAGGTCATCGCCACGTCGCAGGTGTACACGACGAAGGATTCCTGCAAGAAGGGCATCGAGAGCGTCAAGAAGAACGCGCCCGAAGCCGAAGTGGTGGAAGAGGACTAACGCATGAAAGCGACCCCCGATCCGGGGGTCGCAGCATTTCCGGGCGGCAAACCAAAGCCCCGCCCGATCGAACGCCTACATGAACATCAGAAACAGGTGCGTGAACGCGAAAGCCAGCAAACCGCAGCCGGGGAAGGTAAGCACCCAGGTGAGCACCATCCTGCCAGCCAGACCCCACTTCACCGTGCGGATGCTCTTCTCGGCGCCAACGCCCATGATGGCGGTGGTCTTCGTGTGCGTAGTGGACACGGGCATGCCGGTGAACGTGGCCAGACCGATGCAGAAGCAGGCCGACAGGCACGCGGCGAAGCCCTGGTACTGCTCCATCTTCACCATGTTCATGCCCACGGACTTGATGATCTTCTTCCCGCCCACCGCCGTGCCCAAAGCCATGGTGGCGGACACGAGGATGATCAGCCAGAACGGGAACTCGACGTTCGCGTCCACCGCGCCGCTCATGCCGATCATGATACCCAGCATGCACAACGACATGAACTTCTGGCCGTCCTGCGCCCCATGGAGCACGGCCACGCCCGCGCCCGAGATGATCTGCGCCCATTTGAAGAACGAGTTCGCCTTCGCGCGCGAAGCGCGGCAGCACAGCTTCTTGATGAGCCTGGTGAACAGCCAGCCAGTTCCGAAGCCCAGGAATGTGGAGATGACCAGGCCGTAGACGACCTTCACCCACTCGTCGCCGTTCACGCCCGTCAGGCCGCCCTGCAGGGCGATGGCCGCGCCGGTGATGCCGGCGATGAGCGAGTGGCTTTGAGAAGTGGGGATGCCGAAGTACCACGCAGTCACACCCCAGACGATGATGGCCACCATGGCCGCCGCGAGCGCGATGAGGGCGGCTTGGTTGTCGCCGCCGAAGTCGACCATCTTGAAGATGGTGAGCGCCACAGCCGACGACACCATCGTGATGGCGGCCAACCCCACGAAGTTGCATACCGCCGCCATCGCAATGGCGGGACCGGGTCTCATAGCCTTCGTGCCCACCACGGTGGCGATGGCGTTGGGGGCGTCGGTAGCCCCGTTCACCACGGTGGCGCCCAGCGTCAGGACGACGATGAGAGCGAGCACCGGGTCGCCCATGAGCGCCGCGGCGAACGCTCCCAGATCATAGCTCATGCCGGTTTCCTCCGAACCCGAACGTTGAAGACAAAGCACTCGGAGCAATGATAGGGATGCAATGTCAGGATCAGGCAACGGAAAGATCAAGTTTAGGTAAAATCGCTTGTCACATGCGCGCGAAGGATGCGCCGAATGTAAAGAAAAGGCGCCGGCTGCACAATTGCAGCCGGCGCCTTCATGCCAAGAACGATCATTTTTACCGCGCGAGACGCTCCTGCACGGAAGCGGCGATGCCTTCGGCGTCCAAGCCCAGGTCGTGCAACAGCTGGTTCGTGGAACCCTGGGGCACGAACGTGTCGGGGATGCCCAACGTCAGCGCGGGGACCGCGAGGCCTTGGCGCGCCAGCTCGCCCAGCACGGCCTCGCCTACGCCACCGGAGATGATACCGCCTTCCACCGTCACGACGAGCTTCGTTTGCGCCGCACGGGCGATTTCTTCCACATCGAGCGGCTTGACCCAGCGCATGTCCACCACGCGCGCCTCGATGCCGTTCTCGGACAGCAGCTCGGCCGCCGCTTCGGCGCGCGGCACCATACGCCCGAACGCAAGGATGGCCACGTCGTCGCCTTCGCGAACCACGCGCGCCTTCCCCTCTTCCAATACCTGCGGCTCGTCGGGCAAGGCTACGCCCTCGGCCGCTCCGCGCGGGTAGCGGATAGCGAAAGGCCCGCCCAGCGCGAGCGCGGTATGCAGCGCATGCACGAGCTCGGCCTCGTTGGAAGGAGCCAGCATCCTCATATGCGGGATCATGCGCATGTAGGCGAGGTCGAACATGCCATGGTGCGTCGGGCCGTCCTCGCCCACGATACCGGCGCGGTCTATGGCGAACACAACGTCGAGATCCGGCAGCGCGTTGTTGATGATGACCTGATCGATGGCTCGCTGCAAGAACGTTGAGTAGATGGCCACAACCGGCTTCTTGCCGCCCGTCGCCAAGCCGCTGGCCAGGCCCACCGCGTGCTCCTCGGCGATGCCGGCGTCCACGAACCGATCGGGGAACTCTTCGGCGAACGCGTCCAAGCCGGTACCGCCCTTCATGGCGGCCGTGATGGCCACGATACGCTCGTCGCGTCGCGCTTCGGCGGCCAGCGCCTTGCCGAACACGCTCGTGTACGACGGCGCCGATGCCGCTTTCTTCTTCACATCCCCCGTCGCGATATCGAACGGCGCGATACCGTGGAACTTCTCAGGGTTCTGGACCGCCGGCGCGTATCCCGCGCCCTTGCGCGTGACCACGTGCACGAGCACGGGAACGTCGGTGTTCATCACGGACGCCAACGTCTCTTTGAGCAGGCCGATATCATGACCGTCTATGGGCGCCGTGCACAGGATGCCCAGCTGTTCGAAAATCATCGAGCGCGGGATGACGAACTGCTTCATCGACTCCTTCACGTTGCGTCCGAAGTTCGCAAGCGCGCTGCCGAAAGCCCCGCTGCTCTCGAGCGCCTCCTGCACGGAGTCGCGGGTTTGACGATACTGAGGCGTGGCTCGCATGTAACCGAGGTGCTTCATGAGCGCGCCCACGTTGCGCGAGATGGACATCTCGTTATCGTTGAGGATGATCACCATGGGCGTCTGCGCCTGGCCGATGTGGTTGAGCGCTTCGAACGCCATACCGCCCGACAGGGCCGCGTCGCCGATGACGGCCACGATCTTCTCGTCGCCGCCCGAGAGTTCGCGCGCCTGCGCCAGACCGAGCGCCACCGACAGCGAGTCGGACGCATGACCCGACGGATGCACGTCGTAGGGGCTCTCGTCGGGCTTCGGAAACCCGGACAGGCCGCCGTAGGTGCGCAACGTGCCGAAATCATCGAGGCGGCCGGTGATCAGCTTATGCGCATAAGCCTGGTGCCCAACGTCGAACACGATCTTGTCGTGCGGGCAATCGAGCATGCTGTGCAAGGCCAGGATGATCTCCACTGCGCCCAACGATGACGCAACGTGACCGCCGGTTTGAGAAGCCGTCGTCACGATCTCCTCGCGCACCTCCTGCGCCAGAATGGACAGCTCTTCGTTCGTGAGCAGTTTCAGATCGGCAGGGGACGACACCATATCGAGAATACGATTATCCATATGCATCCTTCAACAGGGGCTACGCCGAAACCGGCGCACCCGTCTCCTGCGCAGACGCCTCGTCGGACGACTCGGCAGACCGCTCGCCCGCTTCCTCGACGCCCTGCTGCGCTTCGATGTTCTCCTCGAGCAAATCGCTGGCGCGAAGCCCGAGTCCTACCGCTTCCTCGTACAAGGCGAGCGCAGCGTCAAGCTCCAGCTCGTCGCTGCTCACCGCGTCGACGATTTCTTCGAGGCGGGACTTTACCGCCTCGAAGCTATCATACGACTCAAGCGCCATAGGAGGAGGCTCCTTCCGGCGACTCGCCCTCCTGCTCCGGCGACCCGCACTTCTGAGCCGCGAGGGGCTCGCTTTCGGGTTCCGCGATTTCGTTCTCCCGCATCGCCAGAGGCTCTTCGTTGCCAGCGGCATCCGCGTCGCAAGAAGAAGGGGCATCGGCCTCCTGGCCCTCCTCCCCCTCCAGCATCTTGGCGATACGACCCAGAATGCCGTTGACGAAGCGATGGGATTCGTCTTCCCCACCGAAGTCCTTCGCCAGCTCAACCGCCTCGTTGATGGTGACCGAGGTGGGCACGTCGTCGATGTACATCATCTCGAACGTGGCCAACCGCAGAATCGAGCGGTCGACGATGGGCATGCGGGCCAACGACCAGTTCTCGGACGTGGCGGCAAGGTGGTTGTCGATAGCGATGCGATGCGACTCCACGCCTCGCACCAGCATCAACGCGTATTCGGGCAGCGGACCGTCTTCTTCCAGGCGACGGTCGCCCTCGGCGATTGCCGCGGGCGACTCGTCGGTTATCTCGCTGGTGTACAGCACTTGGAGCGCGGCACGGCGCGCGCTGGTTCGTTCATGTCGTTTAGCAGCCATATAGATTCTTAAAGCCTCCGGACGCTTAGCGGGCGAACTGCATGCCGTCGATGTACACGTCCACAGAGCCTACCGGAATGCCAACCTGGCTGGTCACCGCGTCGGAGATAGCCTGACGGATGTTGGCGGCGAGGTCGGGCAGCACATAGCCGTAGTACACGTCCACGCGAATGGAGATGTGCAGCTTGTCCTCCTCGTCCACCGTGATGTCGATGCCCTGAGTGGAGGGCTTGCTGCCGAACACGGAGCGCAGGCCGCTCGTGGTGGACGGGCCGATGCAGGCCACGCCCTCCACTTCGTTGGCCGCGATGGACACGATGGTTTCGACGACGCCCGGCGCAAGCGCCATGCCGTCGACGTTAAGCTCTGTCATAGTACGTCTCCCATCTGGGTTTCGATGAAGTCGGTGGTCACATCGCCCGAGCAGAACATCGCGTTATCGAGCACACGGCGATGGAAGGCGATCGTGGTTTCGATGCCCTCGATCACGAACTCGTCGAGGGCGCGGCGACCGCGCGCAAGCGCTTCCTCGCGATCCTGGCCGTATACCACGAGTTTCGCCACCAGCGAATCGTAGTACGGCGAGATGCGCGAACCCGTGCGCACGTAGCTTTCCACGCGCACGCCGGGGCCGGCCGGGGCTTCGAATTTCGTGATGGTGCCAGGGCACGGGCGGAAGCCGTGCTGCGGATCTTCCGCGTTGATGCGGAACTCGATAGCATGGCCCGCAGGCGAGAACGGCGCACGGGAAGCGCAGCTCATGGGCTCGCCAGAAGCGATGCGCAGCTGCTCTTTGATGATGTCGGTGCCGGTGATCTGCTCGGTCACCGGGTGCTCCACCTGCACGCGCGTGTTCATCTCCATGAAGTAGAACGACCCGCGCTCGTCGAGCAAGAACTCGATGGTTCCAGCGTTCTTATAGTTCACGGCGCGCACGGCCTTGATGGCCGCCACGCCCATGGCGCGGCGCAGATCCTCGGTCAGGGCCGGCGAGGGCGCTTCCTCGATGAGCTTCTGATGACGACGCTGCACGGAGCAGTCGCGCTCGCACAGGGCGACGTTGTTTCCGAAGTCGTCGGCCAGCACCTGGATCTCCACGTGGCGCGGACGCAGCACGAGCTTCTCCAGGTACACGCCGTCGTTGCCGAACGCTGCCCCGGCCTCGGTGCGCGCGGCCTGGTACTGAGCCTCGAGATCGGCCGGGTCGTGCACTTCGCGCATACCCTTGCCGCCGCCGCCCGCCGTGGCCTTGATGAGCACCGGATAGCCCACGCTGTCGGCGAACGCCTTAGCCTCGGCCGCCGTCTCGATACAGCCGTCGGAACCGGGAACGGTGGGAACGCCGCACGCTTTCATCGTCTCGCGCGCGGAGCTCTTGTCGCCCATGCGCTCGATGCACTCGGGAGCCGGGCCGATGAACACGAGATCGTTATCGGCGCAGGCGCGGGCGAAGTCGGCGTTCTCGGCGAGGAAGCCGTAGCCGGGATGCACGGCTTCCGCGCCGGTGGTTTTCGCCGCGGCGATGATGTTGGCCATGATGAGGTAGCTCTTGTTCGCCTGAGCGGGGCCGATGCACACGGCCTCGTCGGCGTACTGCACGGGATAGGTGTCGGCGTCCTCGGTCGAGTAGACCGCGACCGTCTTCACGCCCAGCTCCTTGCAGGCGCGCATGATGCGCAGCGCCACCTCGCCGCGGTTCGCGATGAGAATCTTGTTAAACATTATGCCGTCTCCGGAGCCGGAGCCGGGGCACCGTGGGGCTCGATGTAGAACAGCACCGTGCCGAACTCGACGGGCGTGGCGTCCTCGAGGCACACCTCGCGGACGGTGCCCATCTCCTCGGCGGCGATCTCGTTCATGAGCTTCATGGCCTCGACGATGCACAGCGTCTGGTTGGCGGCAACCTCGTCCCCCACCTGCACGAACGGCGGTTCGCCGGGTGCCGGGGAGGTATAGAACGTGCCCACCATGGGAGCCGTGACGGCGTACCAATCGCTCGGACGCTCCACGTCGTCGGCAGCGGCTGCCGGAGCGGCGGCGGGAGCCGGAGCCACGGCGGCAACCGGCGCGGCCGCAGCGGCCACGGCAGCGGCCTCGGCCGACATCGTTCCCGGCATGCGTACGGCGATGCGGGTGCCCTCTTCCTCAACTACGATCTCGCCGACGCCGCTTTCCTCGGCGACGCGAACCAGCTCGCGAATCTGATTGATGTCCACGTAATCGTCCTCCTTGGTGTGGCTCGACTCCTGCTCCATGAGGAAATCGACCTTCTCCGATGTGCGGTGCTTGCTCAGGAACGTGCGCGCCTCGTTCGGGAACAGGGCGTACATGAGCACGTCCTCCTCGCTCTTCGCGAGGTCGCCGATCTCTTCTTCAACCTGAGCGTAGGTGGTGGTGACCAGCGAGCCGGGCGCCACGTCGGGCGGCAGCATTTCGGAGTTGCCCACGACCTTCGCCACGATGTCCTTGTCCATGCGGCCCGGAGCCTTGCCGTAGTAGCCGCAGATGTAGTCCTTCATCTCCTTGGACACGACGCTCCAGCGCTTGCCGGTGAGCACGTTGAACACAGCCTGCGTGCCCACGATCTGCGACAACGGCGTGACGAGCGGCGGATAGCCCACCTCGGCGCGCACCTTCGGAATCTCGCGCATCACCTCGGGCAGGCGATCGGCGGCGTTCTGGATCTCAAGCTGCGACACGAGGTTCGACATCATGCCGCCCGGCACCTGGTGCGAGTACACCTGCATGTGCGTGAGCGACGAGACGCCGCGCTTGTAGTGTCCGCGCTTGCGCATGTCTTCCCAGTATTCGGCGATCTCGAACAGGAGGTCGAGGTCGAGGCCGGTGTCGTAGCGGCTCTCCTGGAGCGCAGCCACGATCATCTCGACGGCCGGATGCGAGTTGCCGAACGCCAGCGGCGCATGAGCCGTGTCGGCGATGGCGGCTCCGGCTTCGGCGGCTTTGAGGATGTTGGCGGGCGCCATGCCGCCGACGTAATGGCAGTGGATGTGCAACGGCAAACCGATTTCGGCGTTGAACGCCTTCACCATGCGCTCGGTGCGGTAGGGCGTGAGCATGCCCGCCATGTCCTTGATGCAGATGGAGTCGGCACCGAGGTCCTTGAGCTTCTGGCCGTAGTCGAGGAAGCTGTCCAGCGTGTGCACAGGCGACATCGTGTAGGAGATGGCGCCTTCGAAGTGACCGCCGCATTCCTTGATGGCTTCGGCGTTGTCGACGACGTTGCGGATGTCGTTGAGCGCGTCGAACACGCGGAAGACATGCACGCCATTGCGCTTCGCGGCCTTGATGAAGTGATTGCAGATGTCACGCGAATAATGCTTGTACCCCACGAGGTTCTGGCCGCGAGACAGCATGGCAAGCGGCGTGTTCGGCGTCTGCGCCTTGATGGATCGCAGCCGCTCCCACGGGTTCTCGTCGAGGAAACGCATGCACGTGTCGAACGTCGCACCGCCCCACGCCTCGATGGCCCAGTACCCGACACGGTCCATTTTAGGCAGGATCGGCAGCATGTCGCCGATCTGCATACGCGTGGCCCAGAGGCTTTGCTGGCCGTCACGGATGGTGGTATCCATGATCTGAAGCCTTGGCATGAACTCACACCCCCTTCGGTTTGCAGTTAGTCAAAGATCGAAACAAGAATTATAGAGTAACCCCTTGCCGCGATAGCCATGACCGGGGAAATTCACCGACAAGCAACAGATTTCGAGCGGCGGGAGGCCGAGGCGGCCATACGTATGCAGCACGCTCATCAAAAAGACGCTGCATTGTAATCGCTGGATGACGGCTTGGGTTTTGCGCGCCGTTACGCTTTCTGTATGAGCGAGATGAGCAAAAACGAGAAGATGGCGCGCAAGGATCCCCTTGTCCAGCGCCTGTCTGCCGACTTGGGCAGCCGGCTTCTCGAAGTGCGCACCTCCGAAGGACTCTCCCAAAACACCTTGGCCGAGATGGTGGGCACGAAGCATCCTCGCATCAGCAACCTCGAAGGCGGCCTCGTGGACGTGCGCCTCTCCGACATCGTGAAGCTGGCCCGCGCCCTCGACGTGAACCCCGGCGAGCTGCTCGATCTCGCCGCTTACAAGCTGGAGGACTATCCCCTCCCCCTGCCCGACAACCACGCGCGTATGTAGACGAACAAAACGAGGGCGCCCGTCGGGCGCCCTCGTTTCCATTGAGCCGAGTCGGGGTTTCGCGCTTGCTACACGCGCTTGATGAAGCGGCCGTCGCGGGTGTCGATCTGCAGAACGTCGCCGATCTCGACGAACGTGGGAACCTGCACTTCGACGCCGGTCTCCAGCGTGGCGGGCTTCGTCGTGTTAGTGGCCGTGTCGCCCTTGAAGCCGGGCTCGGTGTGCGTGACCTCGAGCTCGACGAACATCTGGGGCTCGATGCTGATCAGCTCGTCGCCAGCGTACAGCAGCGACGCCTCGTCGTTCTCCTTGAGCCACTTCGCGGCATCGCCGACGGTTTCGGTCGAGATGGCCATCTGCTCGAACGTGTCGTTGTCCATGAAGTTGAAATCGGCACCGTCGTTGTAGAGGTACTGCAGCTTCTTCGTCTCGAGACGCACGGATTCCACCTTGACGCCGGCGTTGAACGTGTTGTCGATGATGCGGCCAGTCTTGATGTCGCGCAGCTTCGTGCGGACGAAGGCGCTGCCCTTGCCGGGCTTCACATGCTGGAACTCGACGATGGTGCACAGCTTGCCGTTAAACTCGATGCACATGCCGTTCTTGAAATCGGCGGTAGAGATAGCCATACTCGGTAATCCTTTCGTTCACGGGCGATCCGCTGCGCGCCGCGGGGCCCGATCAGCGTTCAAACCGGTACATTATAGCGTGTCGGGCAAACCTTGCGTGCGCACATCAACCGTATCAGAAAAAAATCAGGGCATGGCGCCTTGACGATGCATGCGCACACCGCCTCCCACCTGTTCACGCGGTCGCCAACCTGCGCACGCGGTCGCCGGCATCCCCGATTACGGCAAAAAAATCGAGGTAAGTAAATTTCCATACGGGCAACCGCTCTCAAAGACAGCTTACGAAAGACGTGATCTGGCATTTTGTTCTTGCCCTCGATACGCGAAGGGGCATTCCTTGCTGTTCAATTTGCCTATCTCGATTTTTCTGCCAGATTCTTCTATAGTGGCCGACATGGATATACTTATCGGATATCGCTCCGCTCTTGAATACTGGCGATTGGTCGGCCCTGGCTTCCTGCGCGGATATCAAGAACGAAGGACCGCAACGCGCCGCGCGACGAAAGCGTTGTCGTGCCCCTCGAAGCCGCGGCTTGCGCAAGGAAACCGCCGACCGGCCGGATGCAAGCTGCCCGTTCGCGCAATCGTCGGCACAACCGAAGCCAGAACGACTACAGCGAGCCTGGTCAGCCATAAGTGGACGAGCCTGCCGGCAAGCTCCTTTGTCGATGCAGGACAGGGATTTCTTGTCAGCACGCCGGAGTTCTGCTTCCTGCAAATGGCTCGCGAGATGACCGTCGCCCAACTCGTACAGCTTGGACTCGAACTATGCGGAACGTACGCATTGGCCGAAAACGGACCCGCGATCTCGCGCGAAGCCCCGCTCACGACAGCCGCCAAGCTGAGAGCCTTCGTCGAAGCCGCAGCGGGCGCACCCGGGCGAGCCACGGCGTTGCGCGCAACGCGCTACCTGTTGGACGGCTCGGCCTCTGCTATGGAAACCTTGCTCGCCCTGCTGCTGTATTTGCCGAACAATCTGGGCGGCTACGGGCTGAAGAAGCCGAAGCTCAACTACCGCGTTGACGCACCGGCTAGCTTGCGCGAACTTGCCGACCGCAGCTACTGCCTCTGCGACCTCTGCTGGCCGGAAGCAAACCTCGCGGTAGAGTACGACTCGCGGCTCCATCATTCCGAGCCAGGCCGACAAAGCAGCGATGCGCGACGGCGCAGCACGCTCATCGCGCTTGGATTCACCGTGATAACGGTCTTCCCCGGCCACATCACGGATAGCGGAACCTTCAATCGCCTTGCGCGGCAAGTGGCGAAGCTTACAGGCAAGCGGCTGCGCTACCACGACCCCGAGTTCACCCGCAAGCACCTTGAGCTGCGCGAGCAGCTGCTCGAGAACCTCTGGGAAGGTGCACGCGCGTGAGAACGGCGATGAGAGCCCGCCGGCTACAGGATCACCGGATCGTGGGTTGATCGGGTGAAGACCTCGAAGCCGTCGGGCGTGATCACGCCGAAATCTTCCAGGCGCATGCCGAATTCGCCCGGCAGGTAGATGCCCGGCTCGACCGTCACTACGTTGCCCGGCACGAGGGGCTGCTCGTTGCGCGGCGACAGCGCGGGCTGCTCGTGGATGTCGATGCCCACGCCGTGGCCCAAGCTGTGGCCCATCTTGCCGGCAAAACCCGCGTCCGCGAGCGCGCGCTCGGCCAGCTCGTGCATGGCCTTGCCCGTCACGCCCGGCTTGAGCACGGCTTCCACCTGCTCGTTCGCGCTGCGGATGGCCGCGTAGGCATCGCGCATCTTCTGGGACGGCTGGCCCAAGAACACCGTGCGCGTCATGTCCGAGCAGTACCCGTGCGCCCGTGCGCCGAAATCGAGCACGACGCATTGACCCGCCTCGAGCACCGTCTGGCCAGGAATGGCATGGGGACTCGCGCCGTTCGCGCCCGCGGCTACGATGGACGGGAACGCAAGGCCCTCGGCGCCGTGGCGACGCATGAAGTCCTCCAGCTCGATCTGCACCTCGCGCTCGGTCATGCCGGGACGCATGTACCCCACGATGTGCGCGAACGCGGCGTCGGTGACGGCCTGGGCCGCCTTCATGCGCGCGATCTCCTGCACGTCTTTCACGGCGCGCAGGTTCACGATGAAGTCAGACGTTTCTCGCAGTTTCGGACGCTCGGGAACCTCCGCGAAGGCGGCTTCGAGGGCGCGAAAGCCGGCGAGCGACATGGAGTCCTCGATGCCGAGCGCGATGGCTTCGGCCTCGACCGACGGCCGGTCGGCATGGCGGGCGGCGAAGGTTTCGGCGACGAACTTCGCGTGGGCGACCCGTGCGTCGTCGACCGCGACCGCACCTTCGCGGGCAGCCGCCGCGCGCGCTGCCTCGCTGTAGCGCGAGTCGGTGTGCAGCACGGCATCGCTCGGCGTAACCAGCAGCGCGTGCGCGTCCTCGTCGTCGAACACGCCGTCGAACGCGGTGAGCCAGGCGATGTTCGAGGTGTCGCGCACGAAGAACGCGCCCATGCCCGCATCGGCGCAGGCGGCGCGGAGACGATCGAGGCGAGGCCCGGCAGCCGCAGCGAGCGCGGCGCTATCGGGCGAGCAGCACATCGACGGCCTCCTTGTAGCCCTCTTTGCCCTTGCCCTTGATCTGCGCCACGCATACCGGCGCGATGACCGAGATGCGGCGGAACTCCTCGCGCGCGGAAATATCGGATAGATGCACCTCCACCGTGGGCACGTCGATGGACGACACGGCGTCGCGCAGCGCGTACGAGTAGTGCGTGTGCGCACCGGGATTGTAGACGATGCCGTCGTACGCGCCGCGCGCCTCGTGCAACTTGTCGATGAGCGCGCCCTCATGGTTGCTTTGGAAGCAGTCGACGCTCGCACCCCGCTCGGCCGCGTATTCCGTCACCTCGCGCTCGATGTCGGCAAGCGTCACCGTGCCGTACACGTCGGGCTCGCGGACTCCCAGCAAATTGAGGTTCGGCCCGTTCAACACCAGAATCTTCTTCATAATCGGCTTCCTCCCCTATGCCTTCGAGCGAGCCCAAGCGTTCAGGTGGTCGAGGATGGTGGCGTCGTCGACGTCGGCGAGCTGCCAGGAACCCACGTCGCGGGGCAGCACGAAGCGCACCTGGCCGCGACGGGCCTTCTTGTCGCGCTTCATGGCCTCCAGCATGGCCTCCGGCTCGGCCGACCAGTCGAGGGCAGGCAGGCCCAGCTGGTCGAGCAGGCTGTCCTGCGTCTCGACCAAATCGAGCGGCGCGTCCACCAGCGACACGGCCATGCGCGCGGCGAAGCGCATGCCCTCGGCCACGGCCGCGCCGTGCGAGAACGCGCCGTACCCCGCCAGCGATTCGACCGCATGTCCCAACGTGTGGCCGTAGTTCAGGCACTCGCGCACGCCCTTGCTCTCGGACTTGTCGGCAGCCACCACGTCGGCCTTGAACACCACCGAGCGCGCGATGGCCTCCTCTACTACCACCTCGTCGCGCGCCGCCAGCGCGCCCGCCGCGTCGACCAGCCAGAAGAAGAAGTCGTCCGAGTCGATGACCGCGGACTTCGCTATCTCCGCGCAGCCGCAGGCCCACTCGCGTTCGTCGAGCGTGGCCAGCGTGGCCGTGTCGGCGCACACGTACGCCGGCTGTTTGAACGCGCCCACGAGGTTCTTGCCGGCCGCCAGGTTGACGCCGGTCTTGCCGCCCACCGAGGAGTCCACCATAGATAGCAGCGTCGTGGGAACCTGCACCACCGGCACGCCGCGCATATAGGTTGCGGCAACGAACCCGGCGAGGTCGCCCACCACGCCGCCGCCGAGCGCCACCACCACGCAGTCGCGGCCGAGCGCAAGGCTGGCCATGGCCTCCCATATCTCTCCCGCCACCTCGACAGACTTCGAGCCTTCGCCCGCCGGCACGGCGATGTCGCTCACGCGGAACCCGGCTTGCGCGAGCGCTTCCTTCGCGTCGGCGCGATACAGCGGCGCAACGTTCTCGTCGGTGACGACGAGCGCGCGGTCCGACTCGGCGAACACCGGCAGCTTGCGCAGATGCGCGCCCAGATTCGCCAGCACGCCGCCGCCGATGCGCACGTCGTAGGCTTCTTCGCCGGGGATGTTGACGATCACTTTCGTTGCAGGCACAGGATGCCCTCCTTCTCGAGCGCGCTCTGCACTTCGCGCGCGATGGTAGCCACGTTCTTGCCGGCGGTGTCGATGGTGAGGTCGGCCACCTCGGCGTACAGGGGCAGGCGCTCCTCGGACGTCTTGCGCGCGACATCGAGGTCCTGGAACAAAGGGCGCGTGGAGGTGTCGCTGATGCGCGACTTCGCCTCGTCGGCCGTGACCTTCAGGTACACGACGAACCCCGCATCGCGCAGGATGGCGCGGTTCTCATCGCGCTTCACCACGCCGCCGCCGCACGACACGAGCAGCGGCTCCTTGCCGGCCAGCTCGCGCAGCACGTCCGTCTCGATGGCGCGGAAGCCGTCCTCGCCCGCCTGCGCGAAGATCTCCTTCACGCGCTTGCCCTCGCGGCGCTCGAGGTACGTGTCCATGTCCACCGAGGCCACGCCGCAGGTGCGCGCCAGCCGTCGCGCGACCGACGTCTTCCCCGCGCCCATGAATCCCACGAAGAACACGGGGCGCGCAAGCTCCCCCACCACGCGAGGTCGTCTCGAAGCCTCGTGCCTCATCGCGCCATCGTCCTGAGCCGCTGGCGGTACGCTTTCACGGCCGCCTTGATGTCGGCCATGTTATCGCGCCCGAACTTCTCGAGGTACGCCTCGGCCAGCACGAACGCCACCTCGCTCTCGGCCACCACGGCGCAGGCGGGAACGGCGCACGTGTCGCTGCGCTCCTTCGACGCCTCTTCGACTTCCAACGTGTCGAGGTTCACCGTCTCGAGCGGCGTCATGAGCGTGGGAATGGGCTTCATGGCCGCACTCACGATGAGGGGCATGCCCGTGGTCATGCCGCCTTCGAGGCCGCCCGCATTGTTCGACGTGCGCACGAAGCCGACCTGCTTGTCCAGCGCGATGGGGTCGTGCACCTCGGAGCCCACGCGGCGAGCCGCTTCGAAGCCCAGACCGAACTCGACGCCCTTGATGGCAGGGATGGAGAACAGCGCCGCTCCCAAACGCGAGGTCAGACGATCGTCCGCCGTAGCGTAGCCGCCCACGCCCGGCACGAGCCCCGTCACCACGACGCGGAACGTGCCGCCCAGGCTCTCGCCCGCGTCTTTCGCGCGGTCGATCTCGGCCTTCATGGCCTCCGTCGCCTGTTCGTCGGGACAGCGCACCTCGCTCGTCTCGATAGCCAGCGGCTTGTAGTCGGGAGCGTTCATGAGCGCGTCGTCCTCTTTGAAGGACGCGCTTCCGATGGACGTGACGTACGAGAACACCTCCACACCCAGGTCGGCCAAGAACTCGCGCGCGATGCCGGCCGCCGCCACGCGCGCAGCCGTCTCGCGGGCGCTTGCGCGCTCGAGGATGTTGCGGCAGTCGGACGTGTCGGTTTTGAGCGCCCCCACGAGGTCGGCGTGGCCGGGGCGTGGCGTGACCTCACGGGCGAGGTCGGACGGAGCCTCGCCGAACGTGGCCATGCGATCGGTCCAGTTCTCCCAGTCCCGGTTGCGCACCACGAGCGCGATAGGAGTTCCCAGCGTGCGGCCGAAGCGCACGCCGGAGACGACCTCCACGGTATCGCGCTCGATACGTTGGCGGCCGCCGCGCCCGTAACCGGACTGACGACGAGAAAGGTCGGTGTTGATCTGCGATTCGGAGATCTTCAAGCCCGCGGGCACGCCTTCGACGATGGCCGTCAGGCACGGACCGTGGCTCTCGCCTGCTGTTAGGTATCGCATAGTCTGTCGCTTTCCGCGCTGATACGAATGGTTCGCATCGTATTGTACCCTACCGTTCAGGCAAGGCTAGCGAAAAGCAGGTCGCACGCCGCATCCGCATCGAATGAGGCATCAACCCCATCCCTATGGCTCACGTACTCGTCATCCTGAGCGAGCACAGCATTCGACAGTCCAGTGGACTGTCGAACTCCCGAGCACGCGGAGCGAGCGCAGGGAGGCTCCGCGAAGCGGGGACGCGAAGGATCCCGTACGGTGCCAACCGAGACGCTTTCAGCTGGCGCCTCACGGGATCCTTCGACTCCGCGCTACGCGCTCCGCCCAGGATGACGAAACAACCAGTCGGTTCCGTTCAGGATGACGGAAGTCTACAGGTCGAACCCTGCCGCTTCCGCCATCAAGGCGAACAGCTCGTCGTCAGACAGGGCGACGTCGACCTCGGCGAGGTCGCACACGGCGTGCACGGTAGCCACCGCCTGCGCTACCAGCATCCCGGCGCCGTCGTGCACCGTACATCCCGCTTCGCGCGCGGCGCGCACGAGCGCCGTCTCGCCGTGGCCGTATACCGCGTCGAACACGGTCTGCCCCGCGCTCAGAAGCTCGACGTCGAACGGCGAGCCGTCGCCCTCGTTCATGCCGAGCGGCGTCGCGTTCACCACGAGATCGGCGGCGGCCAGCGCCTTCGTGGACGTGGTGTAGCTGCCGAACTTGAACGTGGTGCGCTCGTAAGCCGTGCGGAAGCTGCGATGGTGCGCCTGCGCTGCCGGCAGGTCCACCGTGGCATTTGCCAACAGGCCGAACCGCTCGACGTAGCCTTCGAGCACCTTGCGGGAGCGCTCCTTGTCGCGCCCGACCAGCATGGCCACGTCCGCCCCGGCGATGGCGCATGCGTGCAGGATGGACAGCGCCGTGGGGCCCGTGCCGCACACGGCCACGCGCTTGCCTGCGAAGCAAAAGCCCGTGCGCTCCAAGTACGCCACGCAGCCCTGGCCGTCGGTGTTGAAGCCGATGAGCGCGTCACCCTTCTTCACCAGCACGTTCGCGCCCTGGGCGAGCTTCGCCGTGGCAGCCTTCGCCGTGGCGGCCTCGAACGCGAGCGGCTTGTACGGCGTGGTGATGTTGATGGACAGGAAGCCGCGCGCCTCCACGAACGAGCGCGCCTCTTCCTCGGTCGCGCAATCAGCCAAACCGTAGCGCCACGGCAATCCTAAGCGCTCGTACACGGCGTTGTACATCGCGGGCGACGAAGAGTGCGCAATGGGATGTCCCAAGAGGTACAGGCTCTCGGCCGGCCGTTCGGCTTGCGTGTCGGTCATAACGATCCTTTCGCTCGCTCGTTCACATCAGACGCCCTGCGCGTCGGGTTCCTCATCCTCGCAGGGGACGGCGTTCTGCGACGTCGATGCGGCGCCCTCCGGCTTACGCTCGCCCATGACGACGCGCTCGAAGTTGCGCAGCAGCAGCGTATGGGGCAGATCCTGCTCCACCAGCGGAGCCAGCAGATACGCCTTCATGCCCAGAAAATGCGCGCCCATGACGTCGGTGACCAGCTGATCGCCGATGACCACCGTCTCGGAACGCTTCGCTCCCAGCTTGCGCAAAGCCATGAGGAACGCGGGCGGCAACGGCTTGACGGCCTTCGCCACGATGGGCAGCGAAAGACGGTTCGCCAGCTGGTACACCCCTTCGTGCCAGTTGTTGGACACAAGGCAGAACGTAATGCCCGCATCGCGCGCCTTCGCCAGCCAGAACCCCACATCGCGCGGCACTTCGTGGGTGTCACGCGTGAGGATGGTGTTGTCCACGTCCAGCAGCACGTTGCGAAAGTCCAGCGCCAGCAGGTCGCGGTCGATATCGATGCGCGAGATGCGCGCAAAGTAGCGGTCGGGTTCGAGAAAAGCCATGGCGTTGTCGCTAACGGCCTAGGAGAACGTCTGCTGATGCTCTTCGTACGTTTCGCTGAAGTAGTACTGCATCGTACCGCTTTCATCAGGCGCGAAGTAGAAGAAGAAGTAGTTCGTCTGCGCAGGGTTGCACACGGCTTGCAGGCAATCGAGACCCGGCGAGCAGATGGGCGTGGGAGGCAGACCCGTGTTCGTGTAGGTGTTGAACGGTGTTGGATTCTTGATATCCTCGGGGGTGGGGTCGTGACCCAGCTCGTAAGCCGTGGTCGCATCGCTTTGCAGGAAGCCGTAGTTCGGATCGCCGAAGTTGTTCAGGCGGTTGTAGAACACCGAGGCCACCTGGGCGCGGATCTGCTCGTCGCCCGACGACTCGCGCTCAACGATGGAAGCCAGCTTCACGGCATCGTAGATGGTGAGGCCCTGGCTTTGCGGGTAGGACCAATCGAGCCCCGACGTCTCGGTCTTGAACTGGTCGAGCATCATGCGCACTACCGACTCGGCCGTGGCATCGTCGCCGATCTCGTACGTTTTCGGGAACAGGAAGCCTTCCAGGCTGTTCGTGCCCGCGTCGGCCAGGAAGTCGTAGTCGGCCGCGTATGAGCTGGCATCCGACGCAGCGGCCGTGAACGCGTCCGCCGTGATGCGATTCTCGGTGAAGGTTGCCACGCTCTGGGCAACGGCCTCGAGCGTGCTTCCTTCGGAGATGGTGAGCGCGTTCGCCACCGGACCGGCCGTCAGCTGGTTGATGATGGCGTCGAGCGACATACCGCCCGCGAATGTGTAGGTACCGGGCTTGAGCTGGGAATCAACGCCCATCTCGTTGACGCGCTTCGTGAAGTCTCCCGCATTGGAAACCAGACGGGCTTCCGCAAGCTGCTCTCCGACGACCTTGGCACCAGCACCTTCGGCCACCGTGATCGTGGCCTCCTGACCCTCGGCCAGAAGCTCGACCGATTGCGCGGAACAGCTGTTGAACAGGGTGAGCGCGCCCCACGCCAAACCTCCGACGACAAGAACGGCCAAAACGGCGGCGACTATAGCAGGAGCCTTGCTTTTCTTCGGGCGGATATAGCTGGTATCGTACGTACGGAACTGGCGCTCGCCCCGGGCATGAGCCGAGCGAGCTGCATGGTTCGGACGCTGAGAATAGGTGACTTGCTTCCTGTGCTGGGGCATGGAACTGATCCTCTTCTTCCATCAAGCCTCACGGCGCGCGTCAAGCCACGCCTGCAAAAACAAACTTGCGGCTATCATATCTATTTTGCCGCGCATGGCCTTCTCGGTCATGCCCTTTTCACGCAAACTCCGTTTGGCTTCCTGCGAACTTAACCGCTCATCAGCGAATTCGTAAGGGATGCCGCAGGCGTCGGATATGGTTTTCGCCGCTTTCCGAATGCGCGCGGCCTGAGGCCCCTCCGCGCCCGCCATGGTGTAGGGAAGTCCGCACAGCAGCAGCTCCGGCTCCCAATCCTCAAGCGCTCGCTGGAACGGCTTCGCGCAGTTCAGCACTTCCGAGGCGGGCAGCACGGCCACCGGAGAAGCCACCCGCTCCCCCGGATCGCTCACCGCAACCCCCACGCGCGTCTCCCCAATATCCAAAGCCATAATTCGCATGATGAGCCCTTTCATGTTACCGGCGGATACGCGCGGCTTTCCGCTTTCAGCCTATTGTACGTCAATGCGGCAACCTGGCGAAGAGCGCAAGCATGCTCGCAACCTCTTTTGAGAAAATCGCACGGTCGATAGACGGCGGCTTGTCGTCGAGGTGCGAGAATATGGCAAAAATTTTGAGCTAGGTGAATGTGGGACGCCAGAAGACCGTCTTTGCATCGTAACTTATGCGCAAAACACCTGGTCGGTTTTCTCACACGCTCGCTTTTAGCCAAGTTAGATATATGTAACTTTTACCTACCTCGAAATTCTTGCCAAAATCAACCCGCCAAACGACCGAATAGGATTTCTCGATCCGTTTCGCACGCCCCAGGTTGACGAAGACGACAAGACGGTCACGCGCGTCCCGAAGAGGCAAGCGAGGCAGCATGATCACTCCCCAGGATGAAAAAAGGGCTTCTCCGATTCACGGAGAAGCCGCCGAAAAAGACGCCCCGCAGGTTGAAGCGCCGCTCGCAGAGCCGGTGCCCCCAGCGGAAGAACCGCCTCGGGCGCCGTGCCGAGGGGTGCGCCGCGAGATTCCCCCTTCGGGGACTTGTCACGCTTCGCTTCGCGACGCCGCACCCATCGAGTCGAAACGTCCTGTGGACGTTTCGAGCGAGCTCGGGACCGCCTGGGCGCCGCACCCCTCGGCACGGCGCCCAGCCAACAACCCTACAGCAGCATGTCGCGCGCAGCCTGAAGGGCCGCGTCGATGCCCGAGGCGTCTTTGCCGCCGGCCTGCGCCATGGCGGCCTTTCCGCCGCCGCCGCCCTTGATGTTCCCCGAGATCGCCTTGATGACGGCGTCTGCGTCGAAGCCCACCTCCACCGCCTCCGGCGTGCCGGCCGCCAACAGCGTGGGCTTGCCGTCTTTCTCCGTGGCCAGCACCGCGGCGCCCGGCTGGCCCAGACGCGCGCGCAGCACATCCCACATATTGCGCATCTGACCCGCATCGGCCTCCGGCATGCGGCCGAACACTACCGGATAGCCCGCAGCGCTCGTCTGCGCGGTCTCGAGCAAGGCGTTGATGCCGTCGTCGGCCACGGCCTCGCGCCCACGCTTCAGCTTCGTCTGCAGGTCTTTCAAGGTCTTCATGTTCGATGCCGTGCGCTCGCTCACGTCGAACAGGGGCACGCGCAAAGACTCGGCCGCCTCCTTGAGCTCAGCCTCCACGCGATTCATGTACGCAAGCGCGTCGAAGCTGGTCACGGCTTCGATGCGACGCAGGTTCGCGCCCACGCTGGTCTCGGAGGTTATCTTAACGAAGCCGATTTCGCTCGTAGCCGAAACGTGGGTACCGCCGCACAGCTCCTGCGAAAAGCCCTCGATGTCGAGCACGCGCACGAACTCGCCGTACTTCTCGCCGAACAGCGCCATGACGCCGGCTTCGCGTGCCGATGCGAGCGACGTCTCGTAGGCGCGCACGGGATGATTCTCCATGATCTTCTGGTTCGCCAGGCGCTCCACCTCGGCGATCTGTTCGGCCGTCATGGCCTCGAAGTGGGTGAAGTCGAAGCGCAGACGGCTGTCGGCGACGTAGCTGCCCGCTTGCTTCACATGGTCGCCCAGCACCTCGCGCAGCGCCCAATGCAGGATGTGCGTAGCGGTGTGGTTGCGGCGGATACGCTCGCGGCGCGGCACGTCGATGGCGGCATGCACGGCATCGCCCGCGCTCAAGCGACCGCTTTCCACCTTCACGGTGTGCGCGATCAGGCCCTTCTCGGGCTCCTTCGTGTCCAGGACCGCCACGATGGCATCGTCCTTCGCAAGCACGCCGGCGTCGCCGATCTGGCCGCCCTTCTCAGCGTAGAAGGGCGTAGCGTCCAACACCACGCGACCCTCGTCGCCCGCCTCCAGCACATCCACCTGCACGCCGTCTTTCACGAGCGCCAGCACGCGCGCTTCGGCGTCGTTCTTCGTATAGCCGAGGAATTCGGTGGGACCCACGGCCTCGAGGATCTCGTCCATCACGCCGCCATAGGTGGACCAGGCCGCCTCGGCGTCCTTCGTATTGGCGGCGCGAGCGCGCTCGCGCTGCTCGTCCATGCAGCGGCCGAAGCCTTCCATATCCACTTCGATGCCGCGCTCGTCGCACAGCTCTCGCGTGACCTCCACGGGGAAGCCGTACGTATCGTGCAGCGTGAACGCGCGGTCGCCCGGCAGCACCTCGCCCTCGAGCTCGGCCAGCGCCTCGTCGAGGAACGCGCGGCCCTGGCGCAGGTTTGCGCCGAAGCGCTCTTCCTCGGACAGGATGACGCGCCGCGTGAGCTCGCGGTTCTCCACGATCTCGGGGTACACGTGACCCATGAGGTTCACGATCTCGTCGACGTAATCGTTGAGGAACGGCTTGTCGAGGCCCAGCAGATGGCCCTTCATCACGGCGCGACGCAGCAGACGGCGCAGCACATAGCCGCGGCCTTCGTTGGAGGGCAGGATGCCGTCGGCGATCATGAATGCCACGGCACGGCTGTGATCGGCCATGATGCGCAGCGATAGGTCGATGGCCGCGTCCTCGCCGTACGTCGTTCCGGTCAGCTTCTCGCCCACCGCCACGAGGCTGCGCAGCACGTCCGTCTCGTAATTGGACTGGACGCCCTGCAGGATGGCCGCGATGCGCTCCAGACCCATGCCCGTGTCGATGTTCTTCTTCGGAAGGGGTACGAACGTGCCGTCTTCCTGCCCGTCGTACTGGGTGAACACGAGGTTCCAGTACTCCAGGAAGCGGTCGCAGTCGCAACCAGGCGCGCAGTCGGGGCTGCCGCAGCCGAAGTCCTCGCCCTGATCGAAGTAGATCTCCGAGCAGGGGCCGCAGGGGCCCGTAGGCCCGGCACGCCAGAAGTTGTCATCCTCGCCCAGGCGCGAGATATGGTCGTCGGGCACGCCCAGCTTCTTCCAGATCTCGATGGTCTCGTCGTCGTCGAGATACACGGTGAAGTACAGGCGCTCGGCCGGCAGGCCCAGCACCTCGGTGGAGAATTCGTACGCCCACGCGCACATCTCCTCCTTGAAGTATTCGCCGAAGCTGAAGTTGCCCAACATCTCGAAGAAGCTCTGGTGACGGCCCGTGGTGCCGATGATGTCGATGTCGTTCGTGCGCACGCACTTCTGCACCGTCGTCGTACCGATGTAGGGGGCTTCGAGGTGCTTCTGCTGCAGGAAATACGGCTTGAACTGCACCATGCCGGCGCTCGTCAGCAACAACGACGGGTCGTCGGGAATGAGCGATGACGAGGGCCAGCGCTTGCAGCCCTTCTCCTCAAAAAAGCTCAGGTACTTCTCGCGGATCTCCGCGCTGGTCATGTACTTCATAGTCGTGTCTTTCTATCTCCTCGGGGGCCGCCTCGCACGACCCGCTGCTCCACTAACGACGTGCGCCCGCACGCCCCCACGCGCTCAGGCCAACAAAGCCCGATCAACGCTTCTTACGATGCTGCGCCTTCTGATCGGCCTCGGCCTTGCGCTGCTCGACGCGCTCGAACGCCGCCGAGATGTCGGGATGCGGCGACGTGGCATCGGCGATGGGATCGAGCGTGCCGTCCGAGGCGGTGGTGCCTTGGAAGAACACGCCGTCTGCGCTTACCAGCTGCCGCCCCGTGCGCTTTTCGAAATAATACACGAAAACCGACTTCGCAACCGCGACGGCGGGAATGGAAGCCAACATACCCACAAGCGAGCCCGTGAAGCCGCTCATAGCGCCGCCTATAGCGGAGCCCGCCATCAAAGCGATGAGGGTGAGCGCCGGATGAACGTCCACCGAGTTCGCCATGATCTTCGGCGAAATAAACGTATAGACGATCTGCTGGATGGCGATGGTGCCGCCGAGCGCGATGACCGCGATCCAGGGGCTGACGAACACGCCCACGATGGCCGCAAGCGCACCGCCGAGCCACGGGCCCACGATGGGGATGATGTTCAACAGGCCGGCGATGCCGCCGAGCGCCGCGTAGTTCGGGATGCCGATGGCGCCGAACAGAACGACGCAGCCCACGCCGATGATGGCGCACTGCAAAAGCGTGCCCTTGATGTAGCCGCCCATGACGCGCGTGAACGTGACGTGCAGCATTTCCAGATCCTCGTGGCGCTTCGGGTTGACGAGGCGCATGCATTCGCGTCCAAGCTGCGGAAGCTCCATGAGGATCCAGAAAGCCACCACCAGCGCAAACCCGAGCGCAACGAACGTGTTGACCAGACCCGTCCCGATGGCGACCACGCCGTTGGCGCTATCGCGGGCGAACGTCGAAGCCCATGAGACGATGGCGTCCAGCGCATTGTTGATCCACGTTTGCACCGTGTCGTTCTGAAGCACGTCGGCGTAGCGCGTGTACAGGTCGTTGCCCCACCCGGCGATGGTCTGAACGTAGCCCGGAATGCTCTCGATGAGGTTGGTGAACTGGTCGCCCACGCCGAACGCCGGCGAGAACATGAGAAGCCCCACCAAAGCCAGAACAACGAACATCAGGACGTAGGCGATCGTCGTGCCGGCCACGCGTGGAACGCCCAGTTTCTCCAGCTTGTTCACCGGTCCTCGCAGGCAGAATACGATGACGATGGACCAGATGACGATGCCGATAGGCACGCTCAAAATATTGAACAGGTAAACGAGAACGCCCGTGAGCAGAATGCCGCCCACGATCGTCCAGACTATGAGAAAGCTTCGCTTCGCTTTGTCGGTTTTCGTCGCTTCGGAGCTGGGAGTCTCCACCGAGTCGCCCTTTCGTGCCGTGTATGCTGTCGTTACTTGCCCTGGTTCGCTTTTTCGTCTGCGTCGTACGTGAAGTACTGCTGCGCAGCTGCGGCATCGGCGTTCGCGGCGGTAGCCACGGCATCGGCCATGGTGGCGGCGACTTCGGACGTCTTATCGGCGGCGACGCGTTTGGCTTCTGCCTTCTCGTCTCGCTCGGCACGCTGCTCGGCGCGTTGCTCGCGCTGGTCGGCAACGGCCTCCTTCGCGGCCGCGACCGAGGTGGTCACGACGCCCTTGACGACGTCGGCGGTCGAAACGGGCACTTCGGTGCCGCGTCCGCTCGCACCATGGGAGGCGTAGCGCTCGGCTTTCGCCTGGCCGAGGGCAACCGACTCGTCGCTGGCGCGGCGCGACTTGAACGCGTTGCGCACGCGCGAGGTCACGTTGTTCACCAATTCCACCGGAGCGTTGGTCACCGTGTCCACCGCTTCGACGGCCGAGGCCACCGAGTCGGTGATCTCGTTCACATCTTCGAGAATCTGATCGACGCGCATGATCTCGAGGTTGGCGGCATCGACCGTCAGCGACACACGCTCCACCAGCGGATCCACCTTCGCCGCGACGGGCTCGAGCGACGCCGTGATACGCTCCACGCTTGCCAGCGTAGGCTCGACCTGCCTCTGCAGATCGTCGACCGTCTTGCGTGTCTTGCGCACGGTCATGACAAGCTCGATGACGAGCCACACCAGCACCGCGCCCACGATCACATAGACCACCGGCAACGCTATGCTGAGAATTTCGCTGATATCCACCGTATGCCTCCTGTTTCCGAAGCCATTACTATAGCACGAGCACCTTGGATGATATACAGGCCGAGGTCAACTTTTCACCCTGCTTCCACAGGAGTAGACAATCGGTTACCTTCCGCGCGACGTGGGGTTTTCTCCGGAATCCAGACGGTCTCGCGCGAACGTGTCGCTGCGGTAGGCCTCCCAGCCGCGATCGCTCGACCGGTAGAAGCAGCCGCGCTCCAAACCGTCGGGCAGGTAGCGCTGGCTCACCCAGCCGCTGGGGTAGCTGTGCGGATACTTGTACTCGCCGTAGTTCTCGGATCCGGGGCGGTGCCGATCGCGCAGATGGTCGGGCACGTTGCGAGACGGCCCGTTGCGCACCTCGTTCAGCGCGGCATCGATGCCCGCCTCCGCCGCGTTGCTCTTGGGCGCGAGCGCCAGGTAGATGGCAGCCTGCGCCAGGTTGATGCGGCACTCGGGATAGCCGATGACCTCGGCCGACTTGAACGCGGCTTCAGCGATGAGCAGCGCCTGCGGATCGGCGTTGCCGATGTCCTCCGACGCGGCAATGAACATGCGGCGCGCGATGAACTTCGGGTCTTCTCCCCCATCGATCATGCGGGCGAGCCAGTACAGCGCGGCATCGGGGTCGCTGCCGCGCATGGACTTGATGAACGCCGAGATGACGTCGTAGTGCATGTCCTTGTTCTTGTCGTAGGGCAGCGAGCGATGCGGCGTGGCCGCGCGCACGTTGCCCTCGGTGATCTTCGCGGGCTTCTTCGAGGTGCCGGGCTGCACCATACCGGCGGCAAGCTCCAACGTGGTGAGCGCCGCGCGCCCGTCGCCGCCCGCCAGCAGCACGATGGCGTCGCGCGCTTTGGCATCCAACCGATAGCGGCCGCCCAGGCCGCGCTCGTCGACCAGCGCACGCTCCACGAGGCTGACGATCTCCTCGTCGGACAGCCCGTGCAGCTCCACCACGCGCGAGCGGCTGATCAGCGCCGAGTTAACCTCGAAGAAGGGGTTCTCCGTTGTGGCTCCCACCAGCACCAGCACGCGATCCTCCACGGCGTGCAGCAGCGCGTCCTGCTGGCTGCGGTTGAAGCGGTGGATCTCGTCGACGAACAGGATGGTGCGCAAACCGAACGCCGACAGGCGCTTGTCGGCGGCATCGATTTCGCGGCGCAGATCCGAAACCGTGCCGCCGATGGCCGACACCTCCACGAACGTAGCCTTCGTCGTCTCGGCGATGACGTGCGCGAGCGAGGTCTTGCCCGTGCCCGCCGGGCCGAACAGGATGACCGAGCTCAACTGGTCCTGCTCGATGGCGTTGCGCAGCCACGAGCCGGGGCCCACCGCCTCGTCCTGGCCGACCACTTCCTCGAGCGTGCGCGGACGCATGCGCACCGCCAAGGGCGCCACTTCCGACTTCCGCTCGTTTTCCATTTCGGTAAATAAGGTATCCATGCCATATATCGTATCATGCGAACGCTTGTTTGCCTAGCGGACGTTGCGTTGTCGCCCGAAAAACTCGGAATCGCGCCCGAAAACGAGGCCTTCGGGCGACAACGCACTCCCGTCCTCGCATTCCGTCGCTCGATCCGCAGCCGCTCGGCATGTAGAAGACCGGGTTGTGTAATCGGCGAAACAACCGGATGTCAAGTCTTTATTTTAACGATGCTACCCATATACTCAAAAGCAGGTCCTGCCCTCGTAGCCATACTTTGCGATGGACCGATGCTGATACATGAGGGAGCTCAAGATCGCGTGTGAAATGGGGATTCGTGTCCGTTGACACGAAAGCCAGGAAGCGGGCTGCGAGCACCCACCTTTTAAGGTGGGTTCATCCTTCTGGCCGGGGGTAGGGCTTTTTCCACGCTCGTAAACGGCATGTTCCTCTGCGGTTATCCGCGCACTTCAAGCAAGGGCTTCTCTTTTCGCAATCCGCATCGTCATAGGGCGAGCCCGATTGTCCGCTTTTGGGTTCCATAGAACTCAATTGCGTGTTTGACACCGGATACCCTGATTGCATGTCACAGGAAACGAGAACATTCGTCGGCAACCGAATCCGAGAACTGCGTAAAAGCCAGAAGCTCTCGCAGCAGAAGCTTGCGCTGATGGTGAACGTCGAGCGCTCTTACCTGGCAAAAATCGAAGGCGGGAAGCGAAACCCGAGCCTCGAATGCATAGAGAAGATTTCCAAGGGTCTCGGCCTTTCCTTGGAAGAATTCTTCAAAGGGTTGTAGCCTTTTGACCCGAGCAACCAGGATACTCCTCGGACAGCGCGTCCGGGCGCTTCGCGAGGAGAGCAATCTGACGCAGGAGCAGCTTGCGCTCATGACGGGTGTAGGACGGTCGTACCTCGCCAAGGTGGAGGCGGGCAACCGCAACGCCACCATCGACTTCATGGAGAAGGTCGCGCTCGGCTTGGGCGTGACGCTGGGTCAGCTGTTCGAGGGCCTGTAGGCTTCCTTTCCCATGGACGCAAGCGCATCTTCGACATCGACGTAGGACGCGAGCGCCACCGCACCTCCCGCGGCCTCGTCTTCTGCGAAAGCGCCTGAAACTCGCACCCGTGCGGGAGCGCCGCCGCGATTCACACACACGGTTCCGGCGAAGCCTCGCTCGCCCGCCTCGCGAGCCTCCTTGGCCAACGCACCGACGGCTCGACGCCCCTCCTCGTCGTCGCCCGTCACCAAACTGTAGCAAGCATTGGATTCGAGAGTTGTGAAAGCTTCATCCAACCTATGACGAGCAAACCTGATGCCCAGCAGCTCCATGAGCGTGCCTTCCTGCGCGACATCTCGCGCCTTCGCCCTTTCGCGCTCGTCGAAGCGGTCGCCGCGAGCACGTCGAGAAGGCGCTACGTCCGACGTGCTCCTGTTCTGGTAGAAACGGCGCTTATCGCGGTACATCGCCTCGTCTGCATCGAACAACGTTCTATCGATCTCACTCGATCGCGGCGTCCATTGCGCGCCGATAGCCACCTCGCACGACGGAACTTCGTCGAACGCTTTCTGCAGCCGCTCCACAAGCGACCGAAAGCCCGCTTCGTCGGTATCCACGACCGTGGCCACGAACTCGTCGCCGCCCACACGGTACAGCCGCGCAACCTCTCCGAGAACGCGCTGCATCGTCTGAGCGCATGCTTGCAACAGATGGTCGCCTTCAGCATGGCCGCCGCGATCGTTGATCTCCTTCATGCCGTTGACATCGAGAAAAACCGCGCCGAACGGGCGCGCCAGCTTCTCAAGGCGCCGCACGTCCTCGTTGTAGCGGTTTCGATTGTACAGCCCGGTCAGAGAATCGTGATAGCTCATCGCCACCAGCTGGCGCTCGTTTTCGATACGCTGCAACGTCATGCTGTAGAAGTAGCACAACGTGCGCAGCAGCGGCGCGATGTCGCGGATCTGGTCGGCCGGAGGGTTGTCCATGCCGAGGAAGCCCACGAGACGCCCGTCGCGTTCGATGGGTGCGACGACCAGACTGGCGATCTCCTGCACGTGCAGCGTTTCGTACTCCCGAGGATCGACAACGCCCTTGATGGCGTCCAGATCCTCGATCAGCACGCATTCCCCCCGACCGAACAGGTCGAGCCACCGCTCGAACAAACGGTAGTCCATATCCTGAAGGCTTTCGATCTGGGAGGATATGCCGTCAGCACACCACTCGTGCGTATTGCTGAACCCTTCTCCGCGAGCCGAGAACAGATAGGAACGCTCGGCTCCAAGCTCCTCGCCCAACCGTTCGAGCATGCGCACGGACGCGCGCTCCGGATCGGTCTCGCGATACAGATCGTTAGCGATCTCGAGGATGACCTCCTCGTTGCGATGCAGGTTCCGAAAGCGCATACCCTCTTCTTTTTGATCGGTGAGGTCGAAGCCCACCTCAAGACGAACCAGCTTCCCACCCCAGTTGATCAGACGATCGTTCAGCAGATGACGATGGTTCGTCAAAGGGTTCGTGAATTCCCACACGTAGCTTTTCTCGACGCTGAGCAGATGATTCGTGCAGAACGGACACGGCTCATCGCGCCCTTGCAGGAATTCGTAGCACTTGACGCCCTCCAGATCGGCATCGAGCGGCACCTTGAAAAGCCGGCGGCCCGCCTCGTTCACGTGCAGAAGCTCGTACGTCTCGATGTCCGAGATGTAGAACGGATCGGGATAGTTCAGATCGTCGTTGTATTCAGCCATGGAGAGCCTTCGTTCACGGTAACGGACATGCCGGCGTTTGCGCTTCGCGGTTACTGGTATTGCGTCCTAGTATAGCGATATTCTCAGTAACGTGCGCGCCCGATCGCAAGCTCCAGAAGAACGGCAGCGCCCTCCGGAGAGGGCGCAAAAAGCCGTGCATGCTCGATAGTAGCCGAGAGGTCAAGCGCTGGGAAAACGCAGCACGAACGTGGTGCCCTGCCCTTCGGCGCTCTCCACCTCGATAACGCCTCCGTGGTACATAACCGCATGCTTGACGATGGCCAGACCCAGTCCCGTTCCTCCGGTTTCCTTCGAACGGCTCTTGTCCACGCGGAAGAAGCGTTCGAACACCTTGTCGTGCAACTCGGCCGGGATGCCCGGTCCCGTGTCGCTGACGCGCACGACCGTCTGGTACGCGGCGTTCGCGAGCCCGCCTTCCACGCATTCGGAGCCCACCTTCATGGTGACGAGGCCGCCTTCGTGGTTGTAGCGGATGCCGTTCTCGATGAGGTTGTACAGCATCTCCTCGGCCAACGTCTCGCTGCCCGCGATGCACGCCGACGCGCCCTCCACCCGCACGCGCACGCCCTGGTCGTCCGCGAAGCTGGACAACCTCCCGGCCACGCGCTGCGCCACCGCGTACAGGTTAATGGCCGTCGCACCGTCGTTCTCGAAGGCCGACTCGTCAAGCTTCGACAGCGTCAGCACGTCGTTGATCAGCGAGCGCATGGTCTGCGCCTCGTCGTAGATGAGCGCGGCGAACTTCTGGCGGTCGGAGGGCTGCACCATGTCGTTCTTCATGAGCTCGGCGTAGCCCGATATCACCTGCAGGGGCGTCTTCATCTCATGGCTCACGTTGCTGGAGAAATCGCGGCGCATGTTCTCGGCTTCGGCCAGCTCGCTGTTCTGCTGCTTGAGCTGGCGCTGTTGCTCGTCGATCCGGATGAGCAGCGGGTCCATCTCCTCGTATATCTCATTGTCCAAGGGGTTCGCGAAATCGAGCGCGTCGATGGGCTTCATGATCCGGCTCGTAAGTATCTTCGACAGCAGGAACACGAGCGCCACTGCCACGATGAGCGCTATGAGCACGGGCATGAGCATCTCGCTGAGAAACGATAGCAGCGAATGCCGCGTCTCGGACAGGCGCACGATACTGCCGTCGTCCAGCTTCACCGCCGCATACACGGTGTCGGTGCCCAGCGTTTCAGAGTAGCGCATGGTGACGGCCTCGCCCATGTCTGCCGCTTCCTGCACCTCGGGGCGGTCGGCGTGGTTGTCCATGGCATCGGTGTCGGCGGCGCTGTCGAACAGCACCGTGCCGTCCGCATCGATGAGCGTGTAGCGCGTCAGTCCACTGAACTGCTCTTTCAGCGCGGGAGCATTCTCGGACGACGGAGTGGCGTTCAGATAGCGCGCCGCATCCTGGGCACTGGCCGCAAGCTCGGTTTCAGCGTCGTGCTCGTAAGACAGGTAGTAGATGGTGGTCATCGTCACGGACAGCGCAACGATGACGGCCAACGTGAACGCGAGCACGCTCGTGAAAATCTTGCCGGACAGGCTCTTAACCTTGAAATGCGTCGGGCTCATGCGCGCGCTCACGAGGAGGGTTTGATGCAGTAGCCCACGCCGCGCACCGTACGAACGAGGGCGTCGGCCCCTTCTTGCGCCGCGGCCAGCTTCTGGCGCAGCGTCTGCACGTGCACATCCACCGTGCGCGTCTCCCCCACGTACGTCATACCCCACACGTCTTCCAGCAGTTGGCTGCGCGACAGCACGTGCCCCTGGTTCTGCAGCAGCGTGTGCAGCAGGTCGAACTCCTTGAGCGTGAGCGTGATGGGCTCGCCGCCCACCTGCACGGTGTGAGCCGACACGCATAGCTCGATAGGACCGCAAGACAGCTCGTCGTCGGCCATGACGGGAGGCGCCGACGCGCGGCGCATGAGCGCGTTCACGCGGCTGACCAGCTCCATCATGCCGAAAGGCTTGGCCAGATAGTCGTCAGCGCCGGCATCGAGGCCGCTCACCGTGTCGAACTCGGTGCCCTTGGCCGTGAGCATCATCACGGGCAGATGCTTGGTCGCCGGGTTCTCGCGCAGCATATGGAGGATCTCGAGCCCGTCGATTTCCGGCAGCATGATGTCGAGCAGCACCAACTCGGGGAGGCGCTCCTTGCACGCGGCGAAGAACTCGCCCGCCGCCGGGAAGCCCGCCGCCTCGAATCCGGCCTGCTTGAGAGCGTACACCGTGAGGTCGCGGATGTTGGTATCGTCTTCAACGTAGTAGATCATGGGTTGGTCCTTTCGGCCGGCAGCGCGCTTTCGCCGCCGTCGAACCTATTGTAAAGCAGGAGGAAAAACCACGGGCTTGCGGCAACGTCAAATTTGCGTAAAGCCGAAAGGAAGCCCCTTTGTCATCCTGAGGGAACGCGGCTTAGCCGCCTCCGCTCAGGATGACAGGCCGCGACTTCGGCGCTGCGCTCAGGATGACAACGCTCCGACCTAGCCGAACCTTCCCGCCACGTAGTCGGCGGTGCGGGGGTCGGCCGGGTTCGTGAAGATGTCGTCGGCGGAGCCGGCCTCCACCATCTCGCCCAGCAGGAAGAACGCGGTCTTGTCGGACACGCGCAGCGCCTGCAGCATGTTGTGCGTCACCATGATCACCGTGTACTTGCTCTTGAGCTCGCCCACAAGGTCTTCGATCTTAGCGGTGGAGATGGGGTCGAGCGCGCTGGTGGCCTCGTCCATCAGCAGCACTTCGGGGCGCACCGCCAACGCGCGCGCGATGCACAGGCGCTGCTGCTGGCCGCCGGAGAACCCGAGCGCGTTCTTCTTCAGGCGGTCCTTCATCTCGTCCCAGATGGCGGCGTCGCGCAGGCTCTGCTCCACGATGGCGTCCAGATCCTCGCGCTTCTTGATGCCGTGGGTGCGCGGGCCGAAGGCCACGTTGTCGTACACGCTCATGGGGAACGGATTGGGCTGCTGGAACACCATGCCCACCCGACGGCGCAGATTGTTCACGTCGATGGAGCGGTAGGCGTCCTCGCCGTCCAACGTGATCTCGCCTTCGATACGGCAGCCTTCCACCAGGTCGTTCATGCGGTTGAGGCTTTTCAGCAGCGTGGACTTGCCGCAGCCCGACGGGCCGATGAGCGCCGTCACCTGGTTCTTGGGGAACTGCAGGTCGATGCCCTTCAGCGCGTGGAAATCCTTGTAGTACAGATCGAGGTTGCGCACGCCCATCTTGGCGGGCGCGTCGACGGGCGCCTTCTCCTTGATGCGGCGGTCGGCCGCCTGACCCTGCGCCTGGGGCATGTAGGTAGCCGGGGCGTTCTGGGTCGGAGCGGTTCTCTCAAGCGTGACGTTAGTCATAGGTGCCTCCCTTGTTCATCTTCTTGGCGGCGAACGTGGCCAGGAGGTTCAGAAGCACCACCATGACCAGCAGCACCACCGCCGTGGCATAGGTCTCGTTCACGTGCAGGCCTTCGCTGGCCAGCGCGTACATGTGCACGGCCAGCGTGCGGGCGGAATCGAACACCGCCATGGCGCCCTCGCCGGCGAAGTTCGGGATCTGGGCGATGGAGCCGGCCGTGAAAATGAGCGCAGCCACCTCGCCCACGCACCGGCCGAGCGCCAGTATCACGCCGCCCAGGATACCGGGCACGGCCGAAGGCAGCACGCAGCGAAACACCGTGCGCAAACGGCCGGCGCCCAAACCGAACCCGCCTTCGCGGTACGCGTCGGGAACGGCCAGCAGCGCTTCCTCGGTGGTGCGCATGACCACGGGCAGCACCATGATGGCCAGCGTGCAGGCACCCGCCAAAAGCGACAGGTTCCAATGCAGCGCCGTCACGAAGAACAACATGCCGAACAGGCCGTAGATGATGGACGGGATGCCCTGCAGCGTCTCGGCGGTGGTACGCACGACAGCTACGAAACGACTGCCGCGCGGCGCGTATTCCACCAGGTAGATGGCCGATCCCACGCCCACCGGCACCGCCATGAGCAGCGAGAGGGCCGCCATCAGCAGCGTGTTCACCAGCGCCGGCATGAGTGAGACGTTCGTGGAGTTGTACTCCCACTCGAACAGGCTGGGCGTGAGGTACGGCACGCCGTTCACCAGGATGTAGCCCACCAGGAACAGCAGCACCGCCGTGGTCAGCAGCGCGCCCAGATACACCAGCGCTCGCATCAGCATGGAAACCACGCGGCGTGCGGCGCGATGACGCTCTTCCGCCGCTTCGAACATCGCATCGATCCGATCGCCCGGGTTGGCGGCGGGCGCCGGGGAGGCGTCGACCGATTCGTAGGCGATCGTCAGCTTGGGACTCATTACCTCGTCTCACCCCGCTTCTTGATAACGTTGAACAACATAGTGATGAGCAGGATGAACACGAACAGCACCACGCCCGTGGCCACGAGCGCGCCGCGGTGCAGGTCGGCCGCGTAGCCCATCTCCAGCACGATGTTGGCGGTCATGGTGCGCACGCCCTCGAAGATGCTCTCGGGAACGATGGGCTGGTTGCCGGCCACCATGATGACGGCCATGGTCTCGCCGATGGCGCGGCCCACGCCCAGCACGATGCCGGCCATGATGCCGGAGACGGCAGCGGGAACGATAACTCGGAACACCGAGCGCTCGTGATCTGCGCCCAGCGCCAGCGCACCCTCGTAGTACTTCTTGGGCACAGCATCGAGTGCGCTCTGCGCAACGGTGATGATGGTGGGCAGGATCATGATGCCCAGCAGCACGGCAGCGGCCAGAAGCGACAGGCCGCGGCCCGGCATATTGTCGCGAATAAACGGCACGATCATCACCAGGCCGAAGAAGCCGTAGACAACCGACGGGATGCCCGCCAAGAGCTCTACGCCCGGCTTGAGGAACGCCGCGATCTTGCCGCTGGCGAACCGCGACAGGAAGATGGCGCACAAAAGCCCCGTAGGAACGCCGACCAGGATGGCGCCGGCGGTCACGTAGATGCTGCCCACGATCATCGGGAAGATGCCGTAGATATCGTTGGCGGGACGCCACGTAGTGCCGAAAAGAAACTCGGGAAGGCCGATCTGCGCGATGGCCGGCACGCCGTTCGCGAAGAGAAAGACGCAGATGAGAGCCACCGCGAGGACCGATATCCCCGCGGCGGCCACGAACAGCGCCTTCGCTATGCCCTCTTTGATGTGCAGGTGGAACATGTACACTCCTTGGTCTGGCTATGTCAGCGAGAGGCGCCGAGGCGGGGTGCATCGGCGCCTCGCAGCGTCGAGCGCTTCCGGCGGCTGTTAAGCCGACGGAACAACATCTTCCCACGTGGTCAGCTCGCCGGTGTAGATGCCCTTCACCTGGTCGGACGTAAGCTCGTCGATGGAGGCATCCGGGTTCACGATAACCGCGATGCCGTCCTGGGCGATGACCGTGGCCTTCACGCCGCTCTCGGAGTCCTTGAGCTCGCGGGAGACCATGCCGATGTCGCAGGTTCCCTCGGTGGCCATGTTCACGCCGGTGGTGGAGTCGGACTGGTTGACCTCGATGGCGACGTCGGGATTGAGAGCCTTGTACGCCTCGGCCAGCTTCTCCATGACCGGGGTTACGGACGAGGAACCGGCGATGACGATCTTGCCGGACTTGCCGGAAGCCTTATAGGAGCCCGCGTTGTCGGCAACGGAGATGCAACCGTTCTCCTCGACCACCTTCTGACCGTCGGAACTCATGATGTAGTCGATGAAGTCCTGGGCCACATCGGACACGCCGTCCTTCGTCACGATATTGAACGGACGGGCCACCTTGTACGTGCCGCTCTTCACGTTCTCAGCCGTAGCCTCGGCGCCGTCGATGCTGAGCGCCTTCACCGTGTTGTTCAGCGAACCGAGCGATATGTAGCCGATGGCGTTCGCGTCGCCCGCCACGGACGTCATCATGACGGACGTGGAGTTCGTGATGGCGGCCGTGGGAGTGGTCAGATCAACCTTGTCTCCGTTGGCATCCTTTTCCTCGATGCCGAACAGCTCGATGAACGCACCCCGCGTGCCGGAGCCGTCCTCGCGCGAATAGACCGAGACCTCGCCGGACGGGCTGGTCGAAGCCGACGCTCCTCCGTCGGTTGCGCCGCTCGCACCATCGTCGTTGCCCGACGCACAGCCGAACAGCCCGAACAGTCCCAGCGCCAGAACCGCCGCGCTCACCGCCATTGCCAAACGCTTCTTCATCTTCTTCCTTCCTTCGATGCGCTTTGCGAGCGCATTGCTTTCCGCTGAAGCACGGGCATCGGAGGCCCGCTGCAAGGAACATGATGAAGACGGAGCATCAGAACCGTGTCGGACGCCGGTCAAAAGTCTGTAAAGTTTCGGGAGGCCGTTTTTTTCGCGCCGGCGCTAGATCGACGCAAGACCCACGCCAGGCGTACGCTCGAACCGTGTTGGAAACACTGGCAAGAAATATGGAATCCGCGTTGGAAGCGCGTTGGAAGCGCGCGAGATCGAGGAAGATCCGCGCTGGATGCGCGCCATCTGCGCATGATACGCGGTCGCTATACTAAGAGGTACGAAGCGCAGAGGCGGCGCGGCACCACACCCCTTTCCACCAGATGCTCCCGAGAGAGGGACCGACGGAGGGAAAAACAGCACTAAATGTGCTGTTTTACACTGATTCGTTGCGCGCGAGCGCGCGCCTGGTCGTATGGTGCGCTTTGCCGGAAGCCGCTACGATGGCCTGAAATGGACGCCATGACCGTTTTGGCCTTGATAGCGGCGATCCTTGAGTTCGCTTCCAGTTTGCTGGGGTTCTTGACAGCGATAATGGAGCGGCTCCCGATCCGCAAGGACAAGGAGCCGTAACAAGAAGCCAAACCGCCGAAGCGATTCGAGAGCCGTGGGGAGTTAGCAGCTCCCTGCGGCTCGCCTCTATTATACGAACGGGCAGCGCAAAAGCAAGCTCGAACGCAACCTTCCCGGCCTTCCGCGCGCCGATTCATTCCCGGCTCTCGCGCGCCCGTCCCGTGCTTGATCAGTACACGTTGTGGATGACCTCGGCAGAGCCAAGCAGGTTCGACACCGGCAGGGTCGAGCCGTCGTCAAGCGTCACCGCACCGTCGAAGCGGCCGAATACCTGGTGCTGGTCGGATCGGATCAGCTTGAAGTCCATCCAGTCCACACGGTCGAGCAGCGGCGTGAACACGAGGTCGAGCCGTCCCTCGTCGTCGGTCATATGCCAGGGCTGCATGAGCTGGTAGCGATCGGCCGTCTTCTTCGCGTGCGCGCCGCCCGTCTTCTCGGGGATGCCGAAGTCCACGCGGTGCAGCTTGTGCGCAGCACCGTCGATGAACACCATGTTCTCGGAAGCCGCCGACGTGTCGCCGAACCCGTAGCCCAAGTTGAGGCCGAAGCGACGACCGTCCTGCCAACCCTGCGCCACGGCCCAGTACCACGTGTTGTCGCGCGTCCATACGCCTCGCCCCCAGTCCAGCAGGCCGAACGAGCTCTCGGGGCAGAACCCGTGCACCAAAAGCCCCTTCTTGAAACTGCCCCTCGCCTGCATGGCGACGATCTTCTGGTTGTAGTAGAACGCGAGCGGGTCTTCGGCCCATGGCGTGCTGATCACCATCGAATCGCGCGGCTCCTCGTCCAGCACGGCCTCGAACGTCAGGTCGTCGCCGCCGTCGAAGCCCGCGAACCACACGTTGAGGCGGCGCTGCCCGCCGGCAACCTCGAAGCGGAACGATACGCGGTTGTTCTCGAAGGAGGTCACGCCCTCGGCCGAGGTGGCGGGCAGCTTGAAGCGCCCCATCGGAAACGGCGAGATCACGCTGGCCGTATGCGACGTGGCCTGCGCGAAGTCCATCACCGATGCCGAGATGAGCCCCACGTAACCCATATCGGCGACGGTCAGCGCCACGGCGAACTCGTCGTCGTTCACCAGGTAGTAGTCCCATTCTTTGATGCGGCGCTTCGGCGCCTTGATACGGTCGCGATCGTACGCGCGCAGAAGCGACGTAGCCCATCCGCATTCGGCGAGCTTGCCGTCGAGGTGGTGCAGCGGGCCTTCGGTCAAACGCGTTTCGGACATGGTTTTCATCGCCTCCTCGCTCACGATTGCTCCTCTTTCCCAAGCCGCAGCGCCCGCGCCATGCGCTTGCGGAAGCTCGGCCTCTGCTTCTGCTTGGGAGTCGGCTTCGGTTTAGGCTTCGGCTTGGTCGGCGCATGGCCGGCGGCTTCCTGCGCAGCGGCCTCTTCGGCTTCCTGCTGCGCCTCCTCCAGCACCTGCTCCGCGCGATCGGGCGCCGCCGTTCGAGTCAGCGGCGCCACGGCGCGCAGCACCGCATCGGTTGCACGGCCCGTGGTACGGCTGTCGGCCATGCTGAACGAGATGGAACCCGCATAGCCCTGCGCGGTGATCTCCGAGAACGTGAGCTTCGGCTGTTTAACCACCTTGCCGATGCCGGCCGCCGCCTCGCCGGCCTTGCGCTCGATAGCCTCGGCCACTTCGTCGAGATGCTGGCCTTCCGTGGTGACCACGATGGCCAAGCTCACTTGGTTCGTGGGCGGAAGGTGCGTGAGAGCGGTTTTGCTGATGATGGAGTTAGGGATGAGCACTTCCTCGCCCGCGCCGTTGCGTATGGTGGTGTGGCGCCAGGTGATGTCTTTCACCACGCCCGTGGACGAGCCCACCTCGATGTTGTCGCCGGGCTTGATGATGCGCAGCAGGCTGACCTGCAAACCTCCGATGAGGTTCGACAGCGTGTCCTGGAAGCCCAGCGAGATGGCGATGCCGCCGATGCCGAGCGCGGTGATGGCGGCGCTCACGTCCACGCGGAAGCAGGTGGACAGCATGATGCACACGCCGGTGATCCACACAGCTCCACGGGCGATGTTGATGAAAATGGAGCTTGAGGGCAAATCGCGCTCTTCGTTGATGGCAAGCACGCGGCCCAGGAAGCGCCTCGTCAGACGCGCGACGACTGCCGTGATCGCCAGAATGACCACCGCCGAGATGGCCGTGGTCACCCAGTCGGTGCGCACGATAGCGTCGATGTAGTTTTGAAGCTGTTCCATGCCGTTATCCTACCATGTCGACCATACCGTCGCCAAGGAAAGGAGACGGCGCCTCACCACGATGGGGGCTTTACAGGGAAGTCTTCGTGAGTTTCCCACAAAACGATGCGACCGCGGGCCCGGGTGGCGGGAACGTCAATCAACCGTTGGTTGCGGGAGCCGCGCCACGGAAGCTGGTAGGAATGCTGCGCCTGGAGGAAGGGGCCGTCCACCAGCACGTCGGTCTGGTCGAGCAGATCGCGCGCGGCCGGATCGGGGATGCCCTCCTCCAGCTGCTCGTAGCGGTAGCCCGAGTACGTCCACACGTCCAGTCCCAGCTCGCGCACTTGGCGCGCCAATGCGGCGCACGCGGCGGCCTGCTCGAACGGCTCGCCGCCCGACACGGTGACGCCCTGCACCAGCTTGTTGGCGGCGATCTCCGCCACCACGTCGGCGATGGCGCGCACCGTGCCGCCCGCGCAGGGCTGGCTGTCGGGGTTGTGGCACCCAGGACAGCCGTGCGAGCAGCCCTGCACGAACACGGCATAGCGCAGCCCCGGCCCATCGACGATGGAATCCGGAGCCGTGCCGTAAAGACGTATAGTGTCGGGAGGGGTCACGTTCAACCTGTTACATCTGATGCTTCACGCGGTCGCCTTCTTCGGCGCGCTTGGCATCGTTGAAGCGGTCGAGGGTGCCCACGAGGTAACCGGTGATGCGGCGGATGCGCTCGAACGACTGGCCGTGCTCCGCCTCGGTGCGGCCGCACTTGGGGCACACGTCTCCGATGATGCCGTTGTAACCGCACACGGGATCGCGATCCACCGGATGGTTCACCGAACCGTAGCCGATGCCGCTCTCCTTCATGTGCCGGATGACGGCCTCGAACGCCTCGAGGTTCTCGCTGGGGTCGCCGTCCAGCTCCACGTAGGAGATATGGCCCGCATTCGTCAGCGCATGGTACGGCGCCTCGATCTCTATCTTGTCGAAGGCGCTGATGTCGTAGTACACCGGCACGTGGAAGCCGTTCGTGTAGTAGTCGCGATCGGTGATGCCGGGGATGGACCCGTAGCGCTCACGGTCCATACGCACGAAGCGGCCGGACAGGCCTTCGGCCGGCGTGGCGATGAGGCCGTAGTTCAGCCCGCGCTCCTGCGACAGGCGGTCGAGGTAGCTGCGCATATGGCCGATGATCTCGAGGCCCAGGTTCTGCGAAGCCTTCGACTCGCCGTGGTGCTTGCCCGTCAGCGCCACCAGCGTCTCGGCCAAGCCGATAAAGCCCAGCGACAACGTGCCGTGCTTCAGCACCTCGCGCTGCTCGTCGGTAGGCGCCAGCTTCTCGGAATCGATCCACACGCCCTGGCCCATGAGGAACGGCGCGTTGTACACGTGCTTGCGCGCCTGGATCTCGAAGCGCTCGTCAAGCTGCCCCACCGCCAGCGCAAGCTTCGCGTCCAAGAGGTCGAAGAACAGATCGAGGTCGCCCTTCGAGCGGATGGCCAGGCGCGGCAGGTTGATGGACGTAAAGCTGAGGTTGCCGCGGCCGGGAGCGATCTCGCGATCGGGATCGTACACGTTGCCCATGACGCGCGTACGGCAGCCCATGTAGGCGATCTCTGTCTCGGGCGTGCCCTTGTAGTACTGCGCGTTGAACGGCGCGTCGATGAAGCTGAAGTTCGGGAACAGGCGCTTCGCGGAGCAATGCATGGCCAGCTTGAACAGGTCGTAGTTCGGATCCTCGGGGTTGTAGTTCACGCCCTCCTTCACGCGGAAGATCTGCACGGGGAAGATGGGCGTCTCGCCGGAGCCGAGGCCTTCCTCGGTGGCCAGCAGCATGTTCTTCACCACCATGCGACCCTCGGGCGAGGTGTCCATGCCGTAGTTCACCGAGCTGAACGGCGTCTGCGCGCCGGCGCGGCTGTGCATGGTGTTCAGGTTGTGCACGAGCGCCTCCATGGCCTGGAACGTCGTGCGGTCGGTATCGCCCAGGGCGTTCTTAGCCGCATAGGCCACGGCCTTGTCGGCGGCCTCCTCGCTGGCGCCGACCTCCACGAGCGCCGCGCGCACGGCGGCCTCGAAGCCCTCGTCCATGGCGAGGCTGGCCCACACGCCCGTCTCCGCCTCGATGCGCGCGAGCGCGTCCTGCGCGAACGCGCGGGAGTCGTCCACGGAATCGCCCAGCAGCAGATCGACGGCTTCGGCCAGATGCTTCTTGTACAGGCGGCGGTACGTCTTGCGCACGCCCTCGGCCAGACCGTAGTCGAAGTCGCAGATAGCCTGGCCGCCGTGCTGGTCGTTCTGGTTGCTCTGGATGGCGATGCAGGCCAGCGCCGCGTAGCTGGCGATGTCGTTGGGCTCGCGCAGCACGCCGTGGCCCGTGGAGAAGCCGCCCTTGAACAGCTTCTTCAGCTCGATTTGGCAGCACGTGGTGGTGAGGGTGTAGAAGTCCATGTCGTGGATGTGGATGTCGCCCTCACGATGTGCTCGCGCGAACTTCGGATCGATGACGCACATCTCGTAGAACTGCTTGGCCGACTCCGAGCCGTACTTGAGCATGGTGCCCATGGCGGTGTCGGCGTCGATGTTGGCGTTCTCGCGCTTCATGTCGGAATCCGACGCCTTCGAGAACGTGATGTCCTTGAGCGTCTGGATGAGGCGGCTGTTCACGTCGCGCGAGCGGCTGCGCTCGGCGCGGTACAGGATGTAGGACTTGGCCGTCTGCACGAAGCCGGACTCGATGAGCGTCTCCTCCACGAGATCCTGCACGCCCTCAACCGTGGGCGCGCCCTCGATGGCGCCGCTCTCCAGCTTGTCCACCACGCGCTGCGCGATATCCTCGGCCGCCGCGCGATCCTGCATGGCCCCGCATGCCTGGAAAGCGCGCTCCACCGCCTCGGCGATCTTCTCCTGCTTGAATTCCACCGTTCGGCCGTCGCGCTTCATGATGGTCTCGACCATGCTGCCAATCCTCTCTTCGAGCTTCTTCTTGCTTCGTCGTTTTCCTGCTGCGAGCTGTGGCTTCGCTTGGTTTATGCGCAGTGTTTCCACACGATCTACGCCATGTTTTCCACAATATGTAGTAGTAGGTGATGTTAGGAAAGTGAATATATAGTACTCGCGCGGCGCCCACCATGCAAGAGGTAAAACCGTGGAGATTCAACGCCCACACGGGATGCGGCGGGCGATTCACAGTATATCCACGGGCATGCGGGCGAACGTTGGAAGCTCGTCCGAGGCGACGCGCGCACGCGGAGAGCAGCTTCGCCAGAAGAACACCGCGAACGACGGGCTCGCACCGATGCCCCCGCCGGCCGCAGCGGCCTCGCCCCACGCGCTATTGGACGGTGCCGTACACCTGCCCCCACGCATGCCCGCCGATAGCCGAGTTCAGCTGGTCGCATAGGCGCTGGCGCGTGTAGCTGCCGGGCGGCAGCAGGTTGACGATCTCGGCCAGGTCGTCGGGAAGGTCGGCGGCCTCGGCGGCCACGACGATATCGAGGCGGCGGAGCTTCTCCTTCGGCCCCAGCCCGAGGTACAGCGAATCCACCACATCCTGCAGCGCTCCGTAATGCGGGCTGCGCACCGTGTTAGAGCCTACCATGCTACTCCTCCACATCCGAGCGCACAACGTCGAACCCTTCGCTGGCCGCCGCGAGCGCGCCTGCATAGGCCGGCGTGGCGGCACCGGCCGCACGCAGGAACTGGGCTCCGGCCGCACGCAGCTGCACGGCCGCCCCTACCAGCACATCGGGGCAGTAATACGGGTTCTCGTGCGTAACGTCGCCTTGCTTCGGATTATGCTCGCGCACGATCAGCTGAGCCAGCACCGGCAGCCGCCCCGCCCCGCTGGCGCGGCGAGCGAACGTCACGGCCGCATCGAGCGGAGCCGCCGTGGCGAAGCCGACCACGCTGGCCTCGTAGTCCACCATGACGGCGAGCGCATCCTCGAACGTGTGCCGGCCGTCGGCCAGCATGCCGTCGGCATCCACGTCCACCGACGCGAACACCGGCGCGCCGCTCACCTGGCGCACGCCCATGAGCGCGCACTTGAGGTCGGCCGGGTTGGCGAACCCGTTGAGGAAGAACGCGTCGAACTCCTGGCCATCGCAGGCGCGGGCGGCACGGGCGTACTGGTCGCGGTTCTCGTTGAGCGAGCTTTTGCTGGCGGCATCGAGGGGGAGGCCGCACGGGCCGATCTCCACCAGCACGTGCTGGGACTTCAGCTCGCGCGCCAGGGACAAGCCCGTGCGCACGATCTCCGCCGCGCGGTCTTCCATGCCGCGATGCGCCAGACGAGCAGGCGCGATGCCTTCCGCGTTCGCCACGAGGCACTGGGCGCCTGCCATCTTGTTGAGGCGCAGCGCATCGCGCACCGCCTCCGGCTCCACAAGGTTGGCGAATTCGAGATCGTGTTCCACGTCGAACCCTTGCCGGGCCAGTACAACGGCAACCGGCGAGGACAGCACGAGCATGTCCTTGTGAAAACGAAGCGTGATATCGGGCATGGGGAGTTCCTTTCGTCAGGTGATCCATGATACCGAAAAGAGCCCCGACATGCGACCGTCGAAATGAGCCGATGCGCTCGCGCACACCGAGACGGAAGCACCTCGCGCGAACGGCGCAGTTCGAGCGGCGGAAGGAAGGAAGACGGACGCTCGCCGACGCTTCGCGGCATTTCACAGGACGAACATGAGTCGATCACGTGTTCTTCAAGGCTTACTTTTATACTTGGTCTCGCAAACGAAAGAATCCCCTCCTTTCAGTTTGTACTGCTTTTCCCCTTACAAAGCAGTGGCGGCACCTCGGTGCCGCACATCCCCCTCCTTGTGGCCCGGTGGAGCTCCCCTCTCCCCGGGCCGATCTGTTTCTCGTACCCGCACACGCCCGCTTCCGCATCATCGACCAACGCATATCATCGTAGAACATGTTACTTCAGGTCGATGCCGCTTTGAGGCAATGTCGTTCGCCAACCTTTCACTCGCCAGATTTCTGCGGCGCGGCGCCCATCGGAAAACTTCTTTTCCTGACTATTTTGATCCTTGTTAACGAACCGTTACTCTGCGACCCATCGTTTCACAAAACGCGCACGCCCGCATCATACGATGTGCGCGAACGACCCGTATACTAGCAGCTGTAAACGAAAGGCTCCCCTCCTTTCAGTTTGCCTCTGCTTTACCCCCTTAGAAGCAGAGCGATGCGCAAGCGTCGCATCATCCCCCTCCTTGTGGCCCGGTGGAGCTCCCCTCTCCCCGGGCCGATCCGTTTTCATGCCCCTCGCTTCGTCGAACCCGCCGAGACAATGCATGGAGCCCGCGCCCACGCAGCGGCCGAACGGCAGAGCGGCAGAGCGGCAGAACCTCCGCCTGAGCCGTCACCCAGTCACGTCCCTCGCTGCAAACGCGCGATTTCGCCAACCTACGCTGCTAAACCAGGATTGACATGCACCGCCACATGCCGCTTCCTCTGTCGGACAGCTAGCGATCAGGCGAGACGAGCGTCCGGCCGATGGCCGAAGGGGGCTTCCGAGCCGCCGGCGAGTTTTCGCGGAGCGGGTCGACCTGTGCTATGTCAATCCCGGTTTAACAGCGAACGCCAACCTATGTGCTGCAAAAACGCCGGTTTGGCAGTCCCGGCCCGATCTGGCGGTGCGTTCCGAGGCGGCGACAAAACGCGAACTGGGATTACGCCTCGCCGATCCTCGGGAAGGAGCGTCGGGCGCGATCGAAGGCCGCCGAAGACTGCCAAACCGACGTTTTTGCAGCACATCGTATGGCGAAGCCGTGCGGCAGAGCATTGCCGAGCCGTCGGAAGGACGGCTTGGACGCGAATCGACTCCCATGACAATCTCAAAGCGGCTCCAGCGCGCCGCGCGGCCTCGCCAACCAGCATAATCGCAGGTGGCGAAAACCGCCTACCGCCGCCGACGCCCAACCGAGCCGCCGATTTTGTCATGGGAGCCATTTTGCGGCCAACCCGGCCTCGGCCCGCAGAACCCGCGGGCCGCGAAACCACCGCCGAGGGCCGCGCTGCAGCAAGCTTGTCAGCGAACGGCATTCCCACGGCCTCGCCCGACGCGCACAAGCATTTCACGTGAAACGCTTGAGGCAGACTGCGCGAACCAAACGGAATGCCAGCGCGAGCCCGCGCCATAGGCGCGAACGAGCGCAGATGGCAGGCGGAGCATGGGGCGAACCCCGGCGGGCGAACAAGCATGCGCGTACAAACGTTTCACATGAAACACTAAGAGGGACTCCACGGTTTGGGGCGGGATCCCGGCTGCAGCTCCACGTGGAACCGCACGGCTTCGGACGATCCCCGACCACGAACCCGACAGGCCCGCGACGTCCTCGGTTCGACGGCAAGACCCCCGCTTCTTGGCAGCAATCGACCGGTTTGGTAATCCCGCCGAGTGCTTCACTTGACGTTTCGAGAACCCGAGCTGGGGAAACGCCTCCGATCGCGCTCGGCAAGCCCGAAGCGCCGCAGCCGGGTCCTAGCCAGAATTGCCAAACCGGTCGATTCCTACCGCTTGACGTCGTTTTCGCCGTCAAACCCCCGGCGCTCCGTTGGACAATCAGCTCGAGCTTCCGCGTCAGGGTTTTTCCCTAGGGTTTTGCGTCATGTTTACCTATCTGTTACTTTCAAGGCCCCCAATTCACAAAACATGCACTCGTGCATCATATGATATTCAATGTCAACTTTTATAATAGCTTCAGCAAACGAAAGGCTCCCCTCCTTTTCAGTTTGCATCTGCTTACCCCTTAAAGCAGAGCGGCACCCAATAGGTGCCGCATCATCCCCTCCTTGTGGCCCGGTGGAGCTCCCCTCTCCCCGGGCCGATCCTTTTCTCGGGAAGGAACGCCTATGAACATCGTGGTCCTCGAAGGACAGGTGAACAACCCCGGCGACTTGAGCTGGGACGCGCTCGACCGGTTCGGCACCGTCACCGTGTACGACCGCACGTCGCGCGACCAGCTGAAAACTCGGGTAGCCGAAGCCGACATCGTCGTGTCGAGCAAGACGGAATGGAACGCCGAGGCGCTCGGCTGGGCTCCTCGCCTCAAGATGATCGCACTCACCTCCACCGGCTACAACGTGGTGGATCTCGACGCAGCGCGCGATGCGGGCGTGATCGTATCGAACGTGCCCGCCTACTCCACGCCCGACGTGGCGCAGATGACGTTCGCGTTGCTGCTGGAGCTGTGCTTGCATGTAGGAGAGCATTCCAATCTGGTCATGGAAGGCGACTGGACGCGCGCCAAGGACTTCTCGTTCTGGAACACGCCGCTCGTGGAGCTGGCAGGCAAGACGATGGGCATCGTCGGCATGGGAAGCATCGGGCAGGCAGTATGTCGCATCGCGCGTGCTTTCGGCATGCCCGTGGTGTTCGAGAATCGATCGGCAAAACCCCAATTGGAAAGCGATGGCGTGCGTCAAGTGAGCCTCGACGAGCTGCTGGCCGTTTCGGATGTGGTGACCCTGCACGCACCGGCCACGCCCGAAACCGACCGCATGATGAACGCCCAGACCATCGGCCGCATGAAGGACGGCGCATACCTCCTGAACACCGCGCGCGGCACGCTGGTGGACGAGCAGGCCGTGGTGGACGCACTGCGATCCGGCAAGCTGGCGGGTTTCGCAGCCGATGTCGTGTCGGTGGAGCCCATGCAACCCGACAACCCCTTGCTGCAAGCGAAAGGCCAGAACATCATCGTAACGCCCCATATTGCCTGGGCTACCCACGAAGCCCGCGAACGCTTGCTGGCTACCGTGACCGCTAACGTCGGCGCGTTCGTGGAGGGTGCACCGCAGAACGTTGTGAATTAGACGGCTACGTACGACTGCGTCCCGGAACCCGGCCGCTTCCGCGGCATCCCGGCTTCACCTCACTCTGCCGCCCGTCGCACGACGGGCGGCAGTGCATCAACGCGCGGCCTTGCAAGCAGTGAACGCAGGGACGGGCTTCACGTCCGACACCGCCGCATCGGTCAAGCGGGACGTTTCGACCGCCCCGTCGAAATACGTCACCGTGAATACGTCTTCGTCGGCGACTTCAACGCCGTTCACTTTGAGCGATCGCACTTTGCGGTCTGCATCATAGTCCACCTCGGCTCCCGACACCTCGTAGCGGAACGGAGCAAGGGCCTCCCTCGACGCGTCCTTCCGCTCGAACGTGCGCCCGCTCTCTAGCACCGCGCGCAGGTCTTCGCCCGAAATGCGCGCAGGGGCCAGCGTGGGCACCGGCTTCCCCGCATTGGGCAAGAGCACGGTCAGCTCATTGGCGTGCAGCTCCCCTTCGTACAGCTTGCCGGAAATCCCATAAGGATGCATTTGCCCGTCTGCCATGCCGCCAGGCAGCATAAGGCACAGGTCGGTGCCCCCGTACTCCCTGAACGCGTCGGCGAAGTATCGGACGGTCTCCTCCCGGCTCAGGTCGCGTTCGATATGTGCCACTACGTCGCCGATCTGGGTTTCCGACTTGTTGGACTTCATAGCCTCGTCGCAGGCCCGCAACGCTTCCTCGGCCTGACGGTGCCAGCGATGTACCCGCCCAGCGCCTCTCCTCCCAGCAAGAGCGGCGCAGTGTAAGCCGCCAACTCCACAAGGTTATTGCGGTCGACCACGTTGCGGTAATCGCTCAAAAGCGGCGCGTGGAGCTCGCCGTCCGCCTTTCTCGTGGCCGGATATCGCCCTTCCGCGCCATCCGTGAACATGCTCTGGCCCTCGGGGGTGCTCATCAGGTCGAACATCTCCAGCGCTATGGCCAGCTTCTCCTCGTTGCCCGGCTCTTCCAGCTTCTTGTTAATACCGTAGTACGAGCTGACCGCATACAGGTACCAGCCGTTATCTTCGCCCTCGCCTCTCGCAAGGAACGGAGCTTGGCCCAAATCGAAGTCGAAATCAGTGGTCTTCACGTTGTTGGCAACGCCGTAGATCATGGCCACGTCACCGTTCGCGAACATCTCCGCGGCGTCCGAATTCGACAGGGAAAAGTCGTCAGCCGAAATCAATCCGCTGTCGAGCCAAAGCTGATACTCGTCCATGAAAGGCTCGAACGTGCCCACCATGCTCGCTTCGCCCGCAAGATAATCCTGTTCCCAAGACGACCCCTGCGGCGTGTGCAGAAACTGCGCCGAAGCGATATTGGTCAGCTGCAGGAAGCGTTGACCCGTCAGCTCCATCGAGTACGCCATAAGCCGGATGCCCTCCGCCTTCGCCTGCTCGTTGAGGGCAATGAGTTCCTCGAGCGACTGAGGCGCCTCCCAGCCGTGCTCGGCGAAAAGGTCCTTGTTGTAGAAGAACCCTGCAAGCGTCAGGTAACCCGGCAGATAGTAGAGGCTGCCGTCGATGGTCATGCGATCGAGAACGCTGGGAAGGTACTCGCTGGAAAAATCGTACGCCGCGAGATCCACCAGATTATGCTCCAAATCCTCGGTCAGATCCTGATTGCGCGTGTTGATCAGGATATCGGGGATATCGCGCTGCTCGAGCTCGGTGACGATCTGCGCGGAATAGTTGCTGTTCGAATACGTATCGCACTCGAAGCGCAGGTTGGGGTGGCGATTGGTCATCTCGTCCAACAGCTCCTGCGGCAGCTCCTTGGTCTGGCATTTCGATACCGTCAGCACTATCTCATCGTCGCGTCCGGACGCATTGCCCATAGCCTCACCGGAACAGCCGACCAGTCCGATGCCGACCAGCGACCCCGCTAGCACGATCGACGCGAACGTCTTCGCCGCCTTACCGGCTCTCTTCAACGCTTTCACCGCGATCTCCGTTTCGCCTCATCGTATCGTCTAGTTTGAAATCCTGGAACTCATCGGCAGGCATTGGTTTTCCGAACACGTACCCCTGCACCACATTGCAGCCGACGCTCTCGAGGAAATCCACCTGTCCCATATCCTCGATCCCTTCGGCAACCGTTTCGATACGCATGTCGCGCGCTATGCCCACGATGCCGTTGACGATGCTCCTTGCCTTGTCCATGTCGGTATCTCCACGGAAGAACCCCTGGTCAAGTTTGATGATATCCACTTCGAGACTACGCAACATGTTGAGGCTGGAGTAACTGCTCCCGAAATCGTCCATGGAGCAACGTGCGCCTAACGCGTGGATGCGCCGAATAACTTGGTTGATCTCGTCGGTGCGATCGAACACGACGGACTCGGTGAACTCGAATTCCAGGTAGCGAGCCGGAACCTGGTTCTCGGCGATATGGCGCTCGTAGCGCGCGAAGAAATCCGAAACGTCGAAGTTCGAGCGCGAGACGTTGACGGAAACGCAGAAAAGCGGCCTCCCCTCCCGCTCCCATCGCTTCAACAAAGCGCACACCTGGCAAAACATGTAGAAATCCAGCTCGGCGATAACGCCGTCGCGCTCGAAGAGCGGAACGAACTCGTTCGGGCAGAGCATACCTTCCGGAGAGATCCAGCGCACGAGCGCCTCGGCACCGACGATGCGGCGCTCGGGCAGCGCAACCTTCGGCTGCAAATACATATGAAACTCGCCGTTCGCAAGCGCATGGGGAAAGCGATCCTCGAGCTCCTTCTCTCGAAGGAAGCGCCGACGGAGGCGATCATCATAGAAGCCAACGCGTGCGCCGCTTGGAAGCATCCGCTTCTCCGCGCTCGCACGCGCCAAGTTAGCCGCATCGGTCACGAGCGTGAACTCTTGCTCGAGCGCATCGTCGTCCAATACGTAAGCGCCGAAGTCCATCGACACGAGCACTTGCTCGCCGACGCTCTCGGACGTGAGCCTGAACTCGTTTAGACGCTCCTTTGTCGACGCCTCGTCAGGCTCGCGCAACAGAATGACGAAATGGTCTGCGGAGACGCGCGCCGCGAACTCGCCTTCGCGCAGCTGCCGCTCTATCATGTCGTACGCCGACCTGAGCAGACGGTCTCCGCCCTCCTTGCCCTCGCGATCGTTGTACGACTTGAATTTGGCTATGTTGGCGTACACGAGCACCAAGTTACGCGGATCCGTTCGGACGACGTCGTAATAGCGCTCGCGAAACCGGCCGGCCGTGTCTCCGCCGGTAACAGGATCCACGTAGGCGATAGCCTCCAACCGTCGACGATTGCGATGCTGCACGATCACGATGAACAGCATGATCACGCCGAACACCAACGCCACCGTAACGCCCACCGCCACGGTCAGCAGATACAGGCTGTTCGTCCTCTGATCGACGTAATCGCTGGGAACGATGGACAGCAGATGCCAATCGCTCACGCCCACAGGCGTATAGCAGAAATACGAACTGACGCCGTTGTACTTCACAAGTACGACGCCTTGCTCCCCTTTTTTGAGCCCCGCCCGCAGAACGTGGACCGGCTCTTCGTCATCGGCGTTCTGGCTCTCCAAAGCCGACACGATATTGTACTCGCCGCTGATGGCCGTTTGATCCTCGGGACGCACCGCCACCGAACCGTCGTCCTTGACGATGCAGGCGTATCCTCTCCCTTCGAACGAATCGATGGACAGGAGCTGCAGCATCTCGTCCACCCCGTACACGCCCGCAAGCGCCTTCATGTGATGCCCATCGATGACCGCGTTCACGGGAATTGAAAACACGAGCACATCCTGGCCGTCCATGGTCTCGATACCCGAGATGGAACGTTTGCCTTCAAGCAACGTCTTGTTGAGATAGTCCTGCGACCTGGTGTAGCGCTGCGTGGTGTCGGCGAAGTACCACCCGCCGTCCTCGTCCACATAAGCAAGGCGGGACAGATTCCACCGATCCCTATCCTCGGCCATTTCTCCGTTCAGCTCGTCGAGCGTGGCGCCGTTCTCCACCAACGTCATCTGACCGCGTTCGATGGTTTCCATCGCCGAGAATATCTGAGAGGTGACCGTGCGCACGTTCTCGGTGATCTGGCTGGATATATCAGCCAAGTATCCGATGCTGTCTTTGCGGGTAAGATTGCGAACCGTGTCCGAGTACGCGTGGACGAGCAGCGCTCCCCCTATAACGGCGACGATGACCACGGAGGCAACGGCAGCCGCAAGCCCGATCATGCCTCTTTCGCCGCGCGCGTGCCTCATGACACCTCCAGCTGCCGGATACGCTTTTTCGAGGACATTATACTATTCGAAGGCCTGCCAGATGACGGCAGGCCTTCGCAATCGCTCCGTTACGCTCGGCGACGGTTGTTCTCGCTATTCGGCTGCGCGCTTGAACAGCACGTTGTTGGTTTCCAGCCAGCTTTCCACCGTGCCGGTGTCGAAGCCGTCGGCGGGGTCGATAATCAGCGCGTACATCTCCTCCTCGCGCAGCACGGCGTCCAGCGCATCGGTCAGCTGGATCTCGCCGCCCACGCCGGGCTCCACGTCGGCCAGAAGCTCCATCACGCGAGCGCTGAGGAGGTAGCGGCCGAAGACGGCCAGGTTCGACGGCGCGTCCTCCAACGCCGGCTTCTCCACCAGCGCGTCGATCTTCCACACGTCGTCGGCCACGGCCGCGCCCGCGATGACGCCGAAGCGGCTGACCTGGTCGTCCGGCACCGGCATGACCGCGATGACGCTGGCGCCGCCGTGCGCGTCGGACACTTCCTGCATGCGCGGCAGCATCTTGTTGTCGGGCACCAGCACGTCGCCCAACAGCACGTAGAACGGCTCGTCGCCCGTCTTCTCGTGCGCACAGCGCACCGCATGCCCCAGGCCCAGCGCCTCGTCCTGGTACACGTAGCTCACGTTGTAGTCGCCCACGCGCTCCACTGCGTCGGCATACGCATCCTTCCCGCGGGCGCGCAACAGCTCCACAAGCTCCGGGTTCGGCGTGAAGTGATCCTCGATGGCCTTCTTCTCGCGGCTGTTGATGATGACCACCTCGTCGGCGTCCGACGCGAGGCCCTCCTCCACCACGTACTGGATGGCCGGTCGGTCGACTACCAGCAGCATTTCCTTCGGCTGCGCCTTCGTGGCGGGCAAGAAGCGCGTGCCGAGGCCGGCAGCGGGAATGAGAGCCTTCATGGGCATACCTTTCTCTGTAACGTGCGCGAAGCGCCGCAGAAGCGGCGCCTCGTCCATGGTGTTCGGTTATTGTAGCACGACGGGAAAACCCGTCGCCATCCTGCTACTTTGCCTGCAGTTCCGCGACGGCCTCTTCCAGAACCGCCATCTGCTTCTCGGCCTTCTTGTAGCTCAGCGTGATGACCAGCATGTACACCAGAATAGCCAACCACATGAGCACGTACGCTCCGATGATGAACGGCATCGACGGAACGATGGTGCTGTATATCTCTACGAGAACCGGATTCATAAGTTTCTCCTTTTATCAACAACGAACATCCCACAGGTCCAGCAAGGTCAGCGAGGGCTTCCGCAGTGCCCGAGATCGCCCCGCTCCGCCGTTCGCAGAACGGCGGACCCTCAGTCTTCCAACTGCTCCTTCAGCGCTTCGACACGCTCGGTCAGGCGAACCTGGCGGAAGCGGAAGCGGTACAGGGCGAACCCGATCAGCATGATGCCGACGAGGCAGAACATGAGCGTGATGCCCATATCGGCCGACATGCCGCCCTCGCGCACGACCACCGGGTGGATGCTGGAGGGAATCAGGCGCGTTACCATAAAGCAGATCGGCACGTCGATGAGGGCGATGATGCTGAGCACCGCCCCGTACGTCGCGCGACGCTCGGGCTCGTCGATGGCGTTGCGCAGGATGAAGTACGCGATGATGATGAGCATGAGGATGAGGTACGTCGTCAGGCGCGGATCCCACGTCCACCACACGCCCCATTCGAACCTCGTCCACAAGTCGCCCGTGATCATCGTGCACGCCACGAACAGCAGCGCGATCTCCATCGCGATCTTCGAGCAGGTGTCGAAGCGGCGGTTCTTCGTCATGAGGAAGCGCACCGCGTAATAGCCCGCGAACGCCAGCGCGATGAACGACGTGATAGCCACCGGCATATGGAAGTAGAAGATCTTCTGCGACAACAGCAGCACGCTGGTCACCATCTGGCCGCCGATCATCTCGACGCCGTTCACCGCGGCACCGTTCACCGGCGAAGCCCACAGGAACGCCAGCAAAAAGCCGATCGTCGACAGCACGGCGCCCGCAACGAGCACCGTCGGCGCTATCCGGTCGGGCCATTGCCCCGCTTCCGGCAGCTTGAGCGCCTTTTTCGTTTTCTCAGTCATTACTCTCCTTCTGTCACGGGTCCAACCAAAGTCAGCGAGAAGGGTCCTGGTGCTGAAAATCGCCGTGTTGCGCGGCCGCGCGTACTTTCGCACGCAAGGGCAAGCGCAAAAGCGGCGAGTTTCGGCGCCAGGGCGCCTCGCAGCATCGAGCAGTTCCGTCGGCCGGCAGGCCGACGGAACATCAAGCGCTAATCACGAAATCGTACAGAACCCACGATGCGAGGATCATGATCACATCGTAGCCGCCCGCAAGCGCCAACGACGTCAGCATGATGTCCGCGTATCCTTCCGCGCCTACGATGACCGCCGTCGTCGCGGACACGCATGCGTACAGAAGCGGGAAGATCAGCGGGATGAACAGCACGGCCAGCATCACGTCCTTGCCGCGCGTGTTGATGGTGATGGTGGACAGCAGCGTGCCGATGCCCGCCACGCCGACGGTGCCCACGAGCAGCGGCACCACGAGCAACCAGAAGCTCTCGGACGGCGTGGTGGTGGTCAGGAAGAAGAAGTAGAACAGCGGCACGGCGATCGCCTCCACCACCAGCAAGAACAGCAGGTTCGACGTCGATTTCGCCAGGAACACCACCGAACGGTCCATCGGCACCAGCAGGATGCCCTCCATGCAGCCCTGCTCCTTCTCGTGCGCGAACGAGCGGTTCAGGCCCAAAAGCGACGTGAACACGATGAGCGCCCACAGAAGGCCGCCGCTCATCTGCAGCACGTCGGTGGTCTGCGAGGTCTGCGCCAGCGCCGCCCCGTACACGATGATCACCAAAAGCGCGTAGATGCCCATGGACGTGAGCATCTCCTTCGTGCGGAACTCCTGCTCCAAGTCCTTGCGCAGCAGCGTCTTGTACTGCTGGAAGGTCGAGGGCTTCTTTAGCTCGACCGCCATCTACGCCACCCCCATGCCAACCGTCGAGCGATACAGCGTCGAGAACTCGTCGAAATCGAACGCGTCCTTCTCGTCGAACGCCACCACCTTGCCCTTCGCCAGCACCAGCGCATGCGTGCACATGGCGAAGCCCTTCTGCAAGTCATGGCTGACCATGACGAACGTGCGGCCCTCGCGCTGCTGGTCGATCAGGTCGTCGAATATCTCCACCGCGTGCGGGTCGAGCCCCGAGTACGGCTCGTCCAGAAACACCACGTCGGGATCATGGATGAGCGCGCGGGCGATGGACAGGCGCTGCGTCATGCCGCGCGAGAACGTGCGCACTACGTCGAGGCGGCGGTGTTTCAGCTCCACCGCCTCCAGCAGCTCGAGGACGCGCGCCTCGGGGTCGACCACCCCGTAGAGGCGCGCGTAGATCATCAGATTCTGCTCGGCCGTCAAATCGGGGTAGAGCATCGAGTTGTGCGAGATGAGGCCTATGTGGTCGCGCGCCTTGTCCGGATCTTCCTTCAAGTCCACGCCCATGAGCGTGGCCGAGCCCGACGTGGCCCGCGACAGCGTGGACAGCACACGCAACAGCGTCGTCTTGCCCGCGCCGTTCGGACCGAAAATGGACAGGAACGCGCCCTGCGGCACCTCGATCGACACGTTGTCGACGGCCCGGCGGTTGCCGAACACTTTCGAGAGCTTCTTGGTCTTGATCGCAGGTTCCACAACGGCCTCCATGGCGCTTTACGCCTCGACTTTCTCAGGTTCGGGCTTCTCGGCGGTCTCGACCTCGGCCTCCGCATCCGCGTCGGCAGGCGCCGCGGTGCCGTCGGCCAGCTTGCGCTTCGCGCCACGGCGACCGACGGTGGCTATCAGCACGCCAGCCATCAGCAGGCCGAAGCCGATCCACACTTCCAGGATCAGCGGATTCACGCGCACGTCCATCGAGAAGTCACCGTCGGAGTTCACGCCGCGGTACACGACGAACAGATCCTCGGTCGGGAACGTGATGACGCTGGCCACCAGTTTCTGCTGCTGCGTGGACTGGACGAACTGCACCGTCGGATCAACGGCCCCGACGAACTCGCCGTTCTTGTACACGTCGAAGTACACGGTGTAGAGGATGTCATCGTCGTTCGGCTGCGGAGCGATATTATTGCCGGTGTAACGCAGCTCGAAGTCTTGGATGACGAAAGGCTCGGAAGCCGAGTCGGTTTCCTCATCGTACTTCACATAGCCCGTCTTCTCGGTCACGTACATCGAGGAGCCGATGAGGCCCACGAGGATCACGGCCATGCCCAGGTGGGCGACGAAGCCGCCGAACGTGGACGCGCGGTTCACCAGCATGCCCCAAGCGGACGCCAGCACGTTGCCTTGGTGCCCCTTCTGGTAGCCGCGGATGGCGCGGCCCAGCATGAACAGCGAATTGAAGAACAGCAGGCTGGCCACCAGCAAGCCCACCACGGCCACGCCGTTGTAGTACCACGACGGGCCCTGCTCCAAGAGGCCGTCGGCCTCGGTGCCGCCCGCCGCCAGGATGGCGTCGTAGCTGGGCAGCAGGTAGGTGACGAAGTAGAACATGAGCACGGCGAACAGCACGACGGCGCAGATACCCGGGATGCGGGCGCGCTTCCAGAATTGCTTGCCTTCGGTGCGGCCCCACGAAAGCAGCGGGCACACGGCCAGGATGGCCAGGTAGATCACGCCGAGCGGACGGGCGATGGCGTTGTACGTGCCGGCCGACACCGTCTGGCCGCCGAACGGCACCGGGATGCCGAACAGGTGCGCGGGCAACGCGGAGGACACGGTCATGTACGTCAGCAGCACGGCGAACACCACCATGATGACGTTGTTGAAGTAGTAGGCGGCGTCCTTCGACAGCATGTTCTCCACGTCGTCGGCGCCCGAGGAGGCCGGGCCGAAGCTCTTCCACCGCACGATAAGGCCCACGATGCCGGCCAGGATGGACGCACCGATGAGCGCGCCGAACAGCGCGAGCGACACGGGATCGCCCTCGAAGGCGTGCACCGACTGCACGAGACCCGAACGGGAGATGAACGTGCCCACGATGACGAACGCGAAGGTCAGGCACGCGCACATGACCGACCAGCGCTTGAACGCGCCGCGCTGGCGGTACACGGTGAAGCTGTGGATGAGCGCGACGCCCACGATCCACGACAGCAAGCTGGCGTTCTCGACGGGGTCCCAACCCCAGTAGCCGCCCCAGCCGAGCACGACGTACGCCCAGATGGCGCCAAGGCCGATGCCCACGCCCAGGAAGAACCAGGAGAACAGCGTGTAGCGCTGCGAGCGCACGACCCATTCCTTAGAAGAATCGTTCACGATGATAGCCGCGATGGCGTACGCGAACGGGATGGTGAGACCCGCGTAGCCCACGAACAAAGTGGGCGGATGGATGGCCATGGCCCAGTGCTCCAGCAGCGTGTTCATGCCCAGCACCGAAGCTGCAGCCGTCAGGTTGCCCGAGCCGTCGAAGTACTTGGCAGGCGTAGCTGCAAACGGCATGTTGCTTTCGGAGAACAGGATCACGCCCACGAACGCCGCCAGCACCAGCTGCGACACGAGCAGCGCCATAGAATCCAGCTTCCTGCCCTGCCTCATATTGCGAACGGCCACCACCGAGTTGAAGATGGCGATGAGCCAACCCCAGAACAACAGCGAGCCTTCGCGGCCTGCCCACAGACCCGACAGCTTGTAAAGCCAGGCGATGTCGCTGGACGAGTCGCTGCGATAGCGCAGCACGTACTCGATGCTGGTATCGCCGGTCATGAAGCAGTACACCAGCACGCCGCAGCACACGGTCAGAGCCGCCAGCGTCACCAGCACGGCCACATGCCCGCCCCACGTCAGCGTCTCGCCTGCACCGCCCGACTTCTTGCGGGACAACAGGGCTCCCGCGACCAGGCACACGATGGACACCGCTACGCCGGCGAATGCGACGAGCACTCCTATCAAACCTATAGTTGGCATGTACTATCCTTTCGGGGCGGCTATGCGACCGCCCTTCGTTTGTAGAAACCGGTCTAGCCTTCGAGGGCCACTTCGGTTGCGGAGAACTTGCCCTGCGCGTTCATGGATCCGGTCAGGACGAGCGAAGAGCCGTCCTTCACTTCCTCCGAGATCGCGTCGTTGAACTCGACGGCAAGCTCTTCGCCGTTCTCGGGATCGACGAGCACGAACCGGTCGCCCTCGCCCGCCGCCTTCAGCGTGCCGTCCTTCACCGCGCCGGCCACCTTCACCGGCTTGTCGACGACCTCGTCGCCGTATCCCGTCAACTGGGAAACCGTCAACGCGTTCGTGGCGTTCTCGTACTTGGACGGGCACTTCGTGACCAGCTCGCTGGCGTTGAGCACGCCGTCTTCGCCGACCTTGCCCGTGCAGATGGCCGTCACGTCGTTGCCGAACGTGGCGGAAACGCCGCCCTCGAAGCGCACGCGGAGCTGCTGGGTGATGTCCCCGTTCGGATCGTAGATGTCGAACGTCAGCACGTTGCCTTCGGTTGCGAATGAATTCTCGACGACGTTGCCGCTCACCTGGATCTTCTGATCCGCATAGCTCCCTGTCGCAGCCTCTGCCACCGACACGGTCTTCGCCGAGCTCGTACCGCCGACTACAGCTAGGATAACCACCAGCACAATGACGATGATGCCGGTCACCACAACCATGCGACGCTTCGTTTTCGCGTTCACGCTCGCCTCCTCAATTGCCTCTCTCCAACCGTCATTTTCACGTACCTCAAAGTTCCGAGGAGCGCAATGGCGCCGAATTCAAAGATTCACCATGCGCGGCGCCTCGGCGTGGAAGCCTCCTGCATATCTCGCATTCGCAGGGCCACCATTTCGTTCCTCGGACCTTTGACAAAAGGAGCCCGTCCAAGCGTACGATGGCGCTTCGGCGGGCTCCCTCTTGCTTATTCGGTTCTTTGCTCGCGAACGAGCGGTGGTGCTGTCAGTGGCTTACGCCGCAGTCGAAAGCTTGTTGGCCTCGGCAACCGTCAGCCAGCCCTCGGGCACTTCGGCCTCGCTGTGGCACTGCGTGCAGTACATCACAGAAGCGCGGTGCGCCTTGTGGCACTCGCTGCACTCGATCTCGCCGTGCTGCGCCTTGTGCGGGTTGAACTCCATACCGCTCGTAGCCTTCACGAGGTCGTCGCGCGTCAGGTTGTGGCAGCTCTCGTTCAGGCAGAACTCGTCGCCGTCAAGGCCGCGCGCCTCGGTCAGCATGTCCGTGTCGCGCTCCTCAAGCGGGTACACGTAGTTGCCGGTGACCCAGTTGATGCCCTCGGACATCTGCTCGCTCAGCGTGGGCACGTGGCAAGACATGCAGTCCTTGCCCTGGGCCTTGTGCGAGACGGCCAGCATCGCGTTCGTGTTGCTCACTTCGTTGCCCCACTTGTCGACGCCCGTGGTGCCAGGCTCCTGCTCGTACGTCTCAAGGTACTCGTCCATCGGCGTGTGGCAGATGGCGGCGCAGAAGCTCGGCTGCTCGTGCCAAACCCAGAAGCCGGCACCGGCTGCAATCAAGACAACCACGACGACGCCCACGACGATCGACCACTTCTTTCCCTTTTTCTTGGGAGCGGCTTCCTCGGTCGTAGAGCCCTCGGTCGCAGGTGCCTCAGTGGCGGCTTCCACTTTGGTTTCCTCTTCGCTCATGCTCTCTAACCCCCTTTCTCATGATCTCGTCTTGCATTTCCGTCGTCTCCGTTACAAAGTGGCATCGATTTCGCTGCCAAACGGAAACACAAGCACTTTACCACATGCATACTAGCGGTCAACCGACAAAAAACCTATCACCCATTTGGGGGGAATTAGCCCGGATTCACCCCGTTTTTCGTGTGATTCGGCCCTTTTTCGGCAAAAACAATGCATCAAGCCGGTCGAGGGGTCCTAAGACGGGGAAAGGAAGCCAGGCTTCCTTTCCCCACCCCTCTAAAGACGTTGGAGAGAACGTCGTTGTCGGCTAAGCGAGCATCGCCAGGGCTTCGTCGGCAGCAGCCTCGGCCTTGTCGAGCGTCTCGTTGGTCAGCTTGGAATTGTGCGCTCCCTCGCTGTTTTCAACCATCACGAAATCCCAGTAGAACTGCGCGTTGCGCTGAAGCTTCTGCAGCTTGGCAAGCTCCTCGGACGCAGCCGGGATATCGGTCTTTGCCTCGTTCGCAGCCTTCATGGCGGCGATCTCGTCAGCGTACTTCGCAGCGATCTTGTTGGTCATGTCCTCGATCTTCTCGCTGATCGCGGTCACGCGCTCTTCCTCGCTGGCCTGGATGTCCTTGACCTTCTTCTCCAGGTCGTCGTGGCACTTGCTGCAGTCGTTCTCGATGAGCTGCTTGTTCTCGAGCGGGCTCACCCAGTTATGCGACGTGTACTCGCCGTTCGCGCCCTCAGCGGGAGCCATGTGGCAGTCGGAGCAGCCGTAGCCGGCCTTGGCCATCGGGGACTGCTCGCCGCCGTGCATGGTCTCGAACTCGGGATGCTGAACCTTGATCATCGGAGCGAACGTGTCAGCGTGGTTCCAATCTTTGAAGTTGCGCTCGTCGTAGTAAGCCAGGATGGCGTCCGGGGTCATCTGATCGAGGCCCGTGTAGGGGTTCGTCGTGGCCTTGGTCTCGCCATCGAAGTAGTACTCGTTGTGGCACTGGCCGCACACCTGGGAGTTCATCGGGGCCTTGCTGCCCTCGCCCGCGTCGTTGCCCAGCGCCTTCACGAAGTACGAACCGGTCACCTTGAGCGACTGAGGATCGTTCTCGTGGCAGTTGTAGCAGCTGACCGGCTCGGTGAACTCGCCGATCAAGTCGTTGAACTTCTCCTTGTACACGCCTTCTCCCTCATCGTTCACCATGGCGGTGAACTGCGGGGTCTTGCAGGTGATGCAGCCGGCGAGCTGCTCTTTCTGCGTGGTGCGCGGAGTTTCCTTCACGCTCTGCAGCGTGTACAGATGGCTGGCCGCCTCGTCATAGCCGAGCGCGAACGCGTAACCCTTGTACATGGTGTTCAGAGCCGGGTACAGCTCCAGATAATTGTGCTTGTCGCCGCCATCCTGAAGAGGCGCGTTGGACTTGTTCTCCATGTACGAAGCGTACTGGTCCGGATACGCGTCCTTCCACGACTCGGCGGTGACGACGCCGTACTTATCGGGCTCAGGCGTTTCCACCTGCTGCACCGTTTTGTTCTCATCTGCCTTCTGCTCCGTAGCGTCTTCGGTAGCCTGGGGCGCACATGCAACCAGCCCCATGACCATACCGAATGCGCAGACGGAGGCGGTCCAGACAGCGAGTTTGTTCCTCTTGGTCTTAACCATACAATCTCCTCCCTTCGACTGACGATCTCTCCTTCACAAAATATACAACTTTTATTGACGGAATGCACGAGAAACGAGGGTATTCGGGGATTCCCACCACCCCATTAGGGAAAAACCCTAGTTAACTATTCGCAGGTCAGAATGGTAAAGAAGCACCTGCGGCCACATTGGCGCGGCTTGCCAACTTCCCGCAGCAGCCGCCGACCCAAGCAGGCCGCAAGCCAGGAGGGGCTCGAACGGCCCGCTGCCGAAGCCGGATCAGCAGCGGGTCGCCTCCCGCATGGAAGAGATTTAACGCTATGCACGATTTTCTTTATCGCCTTTTTTGACGACCTGGGGTTTCTTTCATCGATCACAGCGGAAAGCGCCCGCAAATCATGCATAGCGTGCATTCTCTGCCACCCTGCCCCTTCCGCTGTTGCGCCGATTCCGTCGCGAGCCTGCCGAAGCGGCCGCCGAAGGCCAATCCTGAAACGTCCCGCGACTCACTCCCCCATCGCGAGGACGGTTGCAGGCTCTTTGCGAAGAGCGGCGAGCGTGGGCACGAGCGTCGCGGCGAGGACGAGGACGAAGCCCGCGAGCGAGACGGCCAAGCCCTCGCCGAAAGCCAGCCCGTCGAACAGCGGCATGCCCACGGCGCACGCGGTGACGGCGTTGGAGACGGCCACGGCCGCCATGCCCGCCAGCGTTGCCGTGACGGCATGGATGAAGGCCTCGCACGCGGCCGCGGCCAGCAGCGTGCGCGGCCGCGCGCCGCCGGCGATGAGCAGGGCCACGTCGCGGGTGCGCGATTTCGACGTCATGACCACGCTGACCGCCGCCCCGATGGCGCACAGGAGGACGGGGCCGCCCATCATGAGGATGGCAGCAGTCCAATCGAGGCCGGTGAAGGTCATGCCGTGCTGCCCTGAATAATCCGCCCATATGCTCATGACGGAGTAGATGCCCGCCACCAAGCCGAAGCCGACCATGATGGGCGTCTCGACCGAGGTGCTGGCGCTCAGGCCGAAACGAGCGGTGTGCCGCGCCACGTACCACGCATTCCAGCGCGACTGCGGAACGACGGACGTCCACGCCTTCAAAATCGCCGCGAACGCAAGCGGGCCGATGGCGGCGATTCCCGCCGTCGTCAAAATGGGCAGGTATAGCGACCAGTTCATGACCACCCCGGGTACGGAGCCGATCATGATGGCGGCAACCTGCCAAGCGCCGATTGCCAACCCTGCAAACAGCAGGACGCGCATCCACGTCATTCCCGCGCGCCTCGGTTTCGACTCGCGCAAGACAGCCAGGGGCGACGTCCTCCCCGCGCTGCGGGCGCCCTTCAGCCCTCCGCACAAGAACGTGCCCGCCACCGCGAGCCACACAAAAGGCATCGACGCTGCACCCACCCGAGGAACTGCCTGCGCGTACTCCACTCGCGCGCCGAATACCCACGGGAACAGAGGAGAGAACGTTATGGTCGTCAGCAATGTGCCGCACATGGCGCCCAGCACCGCAACAACTACCAACTGTACGAGCACCACCGCGCTCACGAGCCTTGGCTTCATGTTCGCCAACTGCCATAGAGCATAGGAGCGCCGTTGCGTGTCCACGGTAAGGTTGGCCGTCAACGCCAGCACGGCCACCGCCGCAACCGACGAGAACGCGATCACGACGGAACCGACGCTGCGCAAGACGTCGAACGTTTCAGCAGAAGCTTCGATCGACACCGCCCAACCGCCGATGTAGCCGCAGCCCACGGCCACGAGGAACGCGCCGATCCACGTGGCGGCGTGATCGCGCAGATCCGAGAACACTAAGCGCATCATGCCGGCACCTCCGCGTCTTCCAACGCTGCAAGGATCCGAGCGGGCGTCGAGCGCCCTAGCTCTTGAGCAACCCGTCCGTCCCGCAGCACCAGGATGCGATCCGCCATGGACGCGGCTTCCAAATCGTGCGTCACCATCACCACCGAACGTTTCGGATCGTCGGCGATGCGCCGCAGCATGCCCAGCACCGCGCGGCCGTTCTGGGAATCCAACGCGCCCGTGGGTTCGTCCGCGAAGATCACGTCCGCGCCGCCCGCAAGCGCTCGGGCGATGGCCACGCGCTGCTGCTCGCCGCCGGACAGGTCGCCTGGGCGGCTCTTTCCCCTGCCGTCGAGGCCTACGCTTTTCAGCACCGCGCTCGTCTGCGCCTTCGTGATCGGGCGACCCGCCAGGCGCGCGGGCAGCGAAACGTTCTCCCCCGCGCTCAGCGACGGGATGAGGTTGTACGATTGGAAGATGAAGCCCACGTGGTCGCGGCGCGTTCTGGACAGCGCGTTGCGGCCCGCATGCACCATCTGCGTGCCCATCATCTGGATGGAGCCCGAGTCGGCCGCCTCCAATCCGGACAGGCAGTACAGCAGCGTCGACTTCCCCGATCCGCTGGGCCCCACGATGCCCACCATCTCGCCGGACTCGACGCGTAAACTGACGCCGCGCAGCACGTCGGCGACCCGACGCTTGCTTCCGCGCCCGATGCTGAACGATTTCTTCACCTCACGTGCGACGATCGTCGTGCTCATATGCTCTCCTTTGAACCGATTTTGGGAATGGCGTGCCAGGGGCGAGCTTCGCCCTGGTCGAACCTGTTAGTTGCTAAAGGTGTGTCAGATGTGTCAAAGGGACGTGCGATTTGACACGCTTCGATGCGCAGCCTTTCCTTCGAAGAACCTCGCGTAACGCCTAACCGTCGCTTCGCGCGGAACGGAACGCCTTGATCGCAAGGCACGCGAGGCCGCCGACCGGCCATGCCAGCAGGAACAGCCTGCTCGCCGGCGTGAACATCAACACCAGGCCGACCGCCGTCGCCGCAAGCATAACGGCTGCGTAGGTGCCGCGTTCGCGCTTGGCACGGCGGGCGCGCTCGGCAAGGCCGTCGTCGCCCATAGCCTCGATCTGCTCCTCGCTCATGCCGCCGAGCGATACGCGGTTGTAGCGCGCCAGATTGCAGCGCGCCCCCAACAACGCGCTCCGCACGATAACGAACACGCCGACTGCAGCGAACGCCAAGAACGTCGCGCTTGCGAGCCACACGTCCGCTTGCAGCACGATAGTCGCGGCCAGCCCCGCCATGAGCAGGCCGATGCCCGCGACGAGCCCTGTCGACAGAGCGGTGCGCGCTTTGCTTTTCTGGTCGGCCGTGTAGAAGTCGTCGACGAAGGGGTGCGCCTTGCGGAATGCGCCGCGCGCGAACGATGCAGGGAGGATGAGCGCGAGACCGACGGCCACGCCGACGAACACGAGCGCGGATGCGAAGCTCCTCACTTCGGCTATCGGCATGAGCCTAGGATCCGACAGGATGAGGGCCAATGCCGCGCTCGCGAAGATGACGGCGATGCCCAGCGGAAGCTTCCACGCGAAAACGCGCATGGCTTGATCGTACCCGGTCACGTCCTGCTGGGACTTTCCCGGTGGAATGCTGGCGACCCCGTTGGCCGGACGGCCGGTCAAGTCGCCCGTCACCAGCTCGTCGAGCGTGCATTCGAACAAAGCGCACATTTTCAGCAGCTTGTCCATCTCGGGATACGCGCGCTCGGCCTCCCATTTCGACACCGATTACCGGCTGACGCCCAACAGCATGGCAAGCTGCTCCTGCGTCATGTTGCGCGTAGCGCGCAAGTGCTGCATGTTGTCGCGAAAGCTCATAGGTCCATCCTTCATTCGTGCGGTCGATGCCCCCATGATGCGGGCGCCTCAGCCCGCACTCAACCAACTTCTGGCTTCTTTTTCGCGGACAGCGTGACAACTTCCGGTATCGAATCGCAGGTCAGAGAGAAGTATAGCGCAACATGAAAATCGGGGACTATCAGCCTTCTCGATCAAGGTTCGGAGGTAGAGATGAGAAGATTAGAACCCACGACCCTCCCATTGCAAGTGCAACGCCCTACCCAACCGTGCCAAGCGGTTCATATCAGTTGTGATCGTATACGTACCACTTGGGCTCCCAGCTCATCCGTAAACGATCACAATTGATTTAGAAGATAAAATGGTGATGTGTCCGTCGTATGTCTTGCGTCCAAGAAAACACGAGATATGCTGAGCGTTAAGCAAATCATGAATAACTATTCGTCAACCGCCGCAGGGTTCATCGCAATGCTAAGCAATTCTTCGAAAAGGGGCGGGTTGTCATATACCAGAATCGCCAACCGCTCCCTTGTTCTAGTAAGGCCCTGAAAAAGCATTTTGGGAAGGATATATTCTCTATACGGATGAGCGTATGACTTTAGCTTTCCATTTTCAAAGAAGAAGTTCTTATCCATAGGTATTATTACCCTATCGAATTCTTGCCCGATGACATCATGAGTACTGTATCCTTCTGAAATGTGAACCCAAATATCAGAATTCCATTTTTTGTACTGTGAAGGCGTGTAATAGATATATTGATATCCGTTGGCTTTGTAGCTTTCAATAATTTTTCCCGCTTCGAGGATCTCGCCCGCATACAATACTTCGATGTTCTCGAAACGTATTTGGTTGCTTTCAGATTTTAGCGAGAACAAACGTCTCACAAAAGCTGCTATCTCCTTGTTTGTTCTAATCTTTTTTGACAGTTCCTTGCAAATTGCGTTTGGCATAGTCTCGATAATCTTGCTAGAAATCTCATTACGGATTTCCGAAGCTTGCATTGTCTGATTTGAGTCAAGAAAGAAGAAGCAAGGCAATTCGGTCTCTTTTATCCTTCTTACAACCTCATTGAATTGGTGAAGCCGTAGGCGATGACATTCATCAATGAATATCGCTCCGTAGTCTTCTAGCGCGATTTTCTCGCAACCTTTTGCAGGAACTACCGAAAATGAACTCTGCGAAGAATTAAGCAAGCGATGCCCTTCGCTAAGTTGGCCGCAATGAATGACGCACGACGGCAACTCTCCTACAAGCGATTTTGCTAAATCGTATAGAAGCAAGGTTTTACCGGTTCCTGCCGTTCCAGTGATTTTGTATGCCGCCCCTCGTAAAGCCCCTTCAGAATTTTTCCGGAGAATTTCATTTTTAATCTCTTGCTGCTGCTGGGTCAGAAAATATCCTCCCGACATAAAGCGGGAAACGTCGTTAACTGGCGAAACAAGATATTTCTTTTCGCGGAATATCTCATCGTAGTCTCCAGAAAACCTATCTCTAGCAAGAAGCAAGGTTTCTATCAATACATCCATTTCACAGGAAACTATTGACCCATTCGAATATTTCTCTAAATCTCCACTCTCGGCCGTAAAAGTAAATAACTCTATCTTCTTGCCCTCTATAAAACTAAGGTAATAATTGTTTCTTGCTAGCTGAGCACACTTTTTATCATCGCTCACTCTTTTGGACTTAAGCTCGATGTTAACAATACTGTCACTCGAGATCATTAAGAGATCGAACTCTTTTCCTATGTGCGGTATCGAATAGGAGAACACAAAACCATCCAGCAGCCCAATCGAAAAACGCGGATGCTCGGAGATAAGCGAAACGAATGCATCGAGCGAAGCTATTTCGTGATCCGAAAACTCCACTATCTCCTCTCGTTTTGAGAGCAGTCGCTCAAAACGAGAGAAAGTTGAGGGCATACATTTATTGTTCGGCCTGGTAAGGATGTATAAATTTGCCGGTAATTGCATAGCGCCCCTTGCGATATAAGCTCCATAAATCACCTAACCACTTTACCTATATCGAATCGAAGCGACAACACCTTAGCCAACAAAGTAAAGCCACGTTTCGCTCTGCAAGCTACCAAAGAAACCGGAGTCGAAGTCGGTGGTCTCAACCCCACCTAGGTCTCCACAGTGGAAAAGGATCCGAGTCTTCGACTGCAGCATCGCGAATGCACCATCTCGCCAAGAGGCACGCACGTGATCGCAATCGTTATGCATTTAAAATAGCGATGCATCCTTTGACGGCTATCGAAATCTTATTTTTTCGAGCTTGTCTAAATAATTCTTCTTAAGCTTTCTTGTGCTTTCAAAAAATATTTCTTCTGAATGGGAAAGACCGCGTCGATCAGCTTTGATCCTAACGAGTTCGAGCGTGCAGAGGAGGTCTGCCGACTGGAAAAGACGATAGTCGGAAGGAACTACCTTGCGGTAGTCGACCTCGAAGAACACCGATCCGCATACCGTCCCTACGAGCTCGGTTATAGGCGATTGACCGTTGTCGTAGTAGACGGTCACCTTGTCGAAGCTAAGGAAGTAAGCCATGTTGTCGCGGAAGAAACCTGCAAGCTCTCTTGCGAGTCGTGCTTTCAACCTAATCCTATCGGGGCATTCTTTCTTCCGAACGGAAATCGTTATGTAAGATACTCCGGTTCGACGCGTAAAAGCATACAGTCGGCTCAAAGCAGCTCTTCTTGTGGACAAGGGAACACTGCGATACTCGTCTTCCTTGCGGACGATAGGCCCGGCATGAAGTGCGCGATCCGAAGGCAATCCTAGTTCCTGTACACGATGAGCTAACGCTTGGATCTCGGCATCAATGCAATTCGACTGGTCGTGAAATACAAGGGTCAGCAAATAGTTCTCGGAATTACTTCCGAAGTCGCCCGATTCGTCAATGAAAATGCTCAGCTCGGACACGAAACCCCTTAGGAATAGAAATGGCGGGGGACTTCCCCCGCCGCTGGGTGGACCCGGGCCTTTCAGCCAGTCCAACTAGTATACATTTTATCAAAACCAGAGCGCTCCAACAAGCTGTGTAAGGAGGCATGCCGATTCCGTCAGCCTACCTTCACAATTCGATTATCCGCAATCGCCACGCCCCAATGGGCTAATAGAGTTGCCGGGGGACATCCCCCGGCACTTGGAAGCCCCATAAGATGCGACCAAACAGTTTATAGCATGCAGAATCGAAATGAGCAACTTCACGGAGCACCGAATATGCAAATCGGGGCGAAGCCGTTGGCCTCGCCCCGATCAGATTTCCGTGGTGGAGATGATGGGATTCGAACCCACGACCCCCACGTTGCGAACGTGATGCTCTCCCAGCTGAGCTACATCCCCACGGGTAGTGCGCTTATCGCGCGGGGCAATATTCTGCCTGTCTTGGAGGCATTTGTCAAATGGCAATTGCAGACGATCTGCAAAATGCACACGAACGGGGCCTACAGCTCGGCATTCTCGTCGATGAACATGGCGTTCGCCTCGTCAGCGGAAACGTGTTTGAGGATATCTCCCGGCTGGCATTTGAGCACCTCGCACAACATGTCGAGCGTGCTGAAGCGAACCGCCCTGACTTTGCCGGTCTTGATGCGCGAGAGATTGACGTTGGTGATTCCCACCTTGTCAGCAAGCTCGTTCAGCGAGATATGCCGATCCGCCATGACCTCGTCGAGATGAAGAACGATTGGCATCGAATACGCACCTATATCGTATCGTCCGAAAGTTCTTGCAAAAGGACGCCATACTGGAACACAAAAGAGAATGCAAACGCAACGGATGCTCCGATAATTGGCGCTAAGTTAATAGGTATGATCTCATTGCCGCCGGTAGACACGTATCCAGAATTTAATCCTGCATATTGGACTAATCCAATATGCCCAGAAATGACAACATCGACAATGGCATAAATAGCTAAGAGACCTGCGATCAGCCGAAGTCTTTTCACTTGCTTCATTACAAAAGGAGATTGACCTTTCACCGCATCAACGAATATGCCAATAAACACAACAAAGATTAGCGCTACCGCAAAACCATGTACGAAGTACAACGCGATTCGAGGAACGCTCACACCCTCAGCAGCTCCCAATTCGCTAGGATTAATTAGCGAATAAATCATTAATAGAACGGTTGAAAGCCAACAAACACAGAAGACTACAAAAATGATTTTGACAATGATCCCTATCAACCGACATACCTTATGCACCTTTGCAAGCGAGTGTTCCGTTTCGACCTTGTCCTCACATTGCATATATCCTCCTCGAAAATCTCTTTGAATAGAGAATCATAGCATTAGGGTATTCGGATATCGAAATAGCAAAAGGATCCCGTTTCAAGAAAGAGACCCTTTTCGATAATCGAAAGCATTCTAAAAACCAGGAGCAATGCAGATGCCCCCAAAGCCAAGAACAGGACAGTTTGCATACGTATCCACTTCGCTATAGAACAGCATTCTTTCACCTCCTTTGTTGTAGCGATTCTGACATGGCTTTTCCCAGGACGTCGTAGAATTCCTGGGTCATCAGGCAGTAGGAGTCCTTCGACTCCAGGTTGCCCGATTCGAACAGCGAGCGGGCTCGGCAGCCTCCCCCGCAGATTCGCAGATACCGGCACGCTCCGCAGTCCTCGAACTTTTCGGCGTCGAGGGTTTGGAACGTGCGAGACACATCCGTCTGCAGCGCGTCGAGCACGGCGCCCGTGAACGCGTTGCCCATGGCAAGCTCCGGGCGATGCAGCATGTGGCACGGGTAGATGGTGCCGTCGGCGTCCACGCTGAGCGACTTGCAGCCGGCGCCGCAGTTGCGCTTCACCGTGAGGTTCACTCCTACAGGCGCATCCATCGCGGGAAGGGGCTTGCCGTTGTCAAGCGTCAGCAGCGCGCGACCCAGCATGCGCAGCTCGTCCGCGCCGGGCAGCAGGCCTCCCAACACCTCGTCGTCAGGCTCGCAGGTGAGCAGGCTGAAGTTCAGCGACGCGCCCAAATCGCGCGACAGCTGCACGTACGAGGCCAGGTCGTCCACGTTCTTCGCATGCACCGTGGGAATGATGTGCGCCGGGATGCCCGCACGCTGCACCATGCGCACGGCTTCCACCAGCTCGTCGAAGCGCTGCTCGCTCCTGATGTACGCCGGCGCAGCAGCCGAACAGCCGTCGAACGACACCGACACGCAATCGACGTTCGGCGCCAGCCGCTCAAGCGCTTCCTCGGTCATGCGCGTGCCGTTCGACAGCACGGTGACCGACGCGATGCCGCAGGCGCGCTTCGCATGCTCCACGATGTCGGGAAGATCCTCGCGCAATAACGGCTCGCCGCCCGAGATGATCAGCTGCGACAATCCGGCGGCGGCAAGCCCTTCCACCGCGCGCTTCATGTCGGCCAAAGGCGCGTCGGCCAGACGGTTGCGATGCTCGTCCAGCGAGTAGCAGCCCGCACATGCGAGGTTGCAGCGCTGCGTGACGTGCAGGTACGCCGAAAGCACGCGCGGCTCGGCAACGACCCGCTGGAAGAAGCCGCCGCGCGCAAGATGTTCCAGCAACGCCGGATCCACCGCGGTCACATCGTCCTCGGGAACATCCTCCTCGAGCATGCGCGCGCAAACCGCAGCGCCCTGCTCGGTCAAACCGATCGCATATCCGGTACCGAGGCAGCCCACCATCGGGATTCCCGCGAAGTCGAACAGAACTACCTCTTCGGTAAACCTCATACACCCAGCCCCTCGTCGTACGATCGATGCATCCCGGACAAACATGGCGCAAAACCGTCTCTCCACGCTTACAAAAGCATACTAGCATTCAATGAAACCTTGCTGCTAGGGGGCTTCTGAAATACCGGTGCGACAAGTTGCGTAATCCGATGATTACAATTAGGAATTTTGCAGTCCATCTGGGCATTCAGTCGGAACAAAACGGCGAAGCCACCATCACAGATTTAATGTTTTATGATAAATTGTCTGACGTTAAGATTACTGCAGAGCCACGATCATCGGAAAAGAGCCGCCGTCATGAATATCAGCCGATCGGAGCATATCGTGACCGCCGGACGCAATGGAAGCCTCTCATGCCATTGCGCGCATAAACGCGATCTTCAACGATCGCACTAGATGATACCACGAGCGAACCACCGGACTTGAAAGGGATGACGCTGATGAACACTCCCGCAGATCGTGAACTGAACAAGCGCCTCATCGACATCTCCAAAGCTTTGACTACGCTTCTTTGCGGAACCTCTACCGTAGACGATTCCGCCTACATCCGCGACGAGGCGCTTCGCGCCGTTGCGGAGCAATCGGAGCTGGCTCGGCTGAAGCTCTCGCGCGCCGCCTCGGGAAAGTAGCGCCGAACGGGAGAAGGCCGACGCCCTTGCACGGACGCCGACCTTCTTGACCGCAGACGCGAAACGCAGGGCGTAGTCGAAACGCCGCCGCTTAGGCGTTCGCCACCGCCGAGGCTCCGGCGATGCGGCCGAACACGATGAGGTCGGTGAACGAGTTGCCGCCCAGACGGTTGCCGCCCTGGACGCCGCCGGTGACTTCGCCGCACGCGAACAGGTTGGGGATGGGTTCGCCCGCCTCGGTGCACACCTGCGCGTCGGTGGTGATGCACAAGCCGCCCATGGTGTAGTGGATGGTGGGGATGCGCTTGGAGGCGTAATACGCGGGATCGGACAGCTCGGTGCCCAGCAGCTCCTTGCCTGGGGCGATCTGCGTGTCGACGCCGGCCTTCACGCAGGCGTTGTAGCCCTCCACCGTCTCGGCCAGCGCATCAGCCGGGACGCCGATCTGGTTCGCCAGATCTTCGATGTCGTCGGCCTTGAAGCTGTGGCCCTTCTCCACCAGCTCGGCGATCTGGTCGGCGCGGTCGGCCGCGATGTCGGTGGAGTCCACGAGCAGCCACATCTCGTCGTTGGGCTGTTCCAGAATGGCGTCGGCGATGGTGTCGCGGCGCTCGTCCTCGCGAATGAAGCGCTTGCCCTCGTCGTTGACCATCACGTAGTCCTCGACGCCCAGCCAGTTGCCCACGAACGTGGCCACGCCGCCGTTCTGGGGATCGCCCAGCGGGTGGATCTGCACCAGCTCCATGTTGCGCAGGCCCGCGCCCACGCCTTCGCCCAATCCCAAGCCGTCGCCGGTAGACGAGCACACATTCGACGAGGGCATGTCCTTCGTCACGCGCTTGTCGTACTCCATGGCCAGCTCGGCGTTGCGGGAGTAGCCGCCCGTGGCCAGCACCACGGACTTCGCGCGCACGGCAACGGAAGCACCGCTCGAAGGACGGGTTCCGGCGACGCCCGTCACCTTGCCGTCCTCCTCGACAAGCTGTTCGACCTTCGCGTCGGTGTACAGCGTGACCTTGCCGGTCTTGTCGGCGCTGTCCTTCAGGCACGACACGTAGTAGCTGCCGCCCTGCTCGCCCTTCTTCTCCACCTCGACGGCGTGACCGCGCTGCCATAGGCCGCCGATGGCCGTGAACGGTTCCTTCTCGTACACCAGGCCGTGGTCCTCCATCCAGTGCACAGCGTCCAGCGCGTTGTCGGCCAGGATGCGCACGAGCGCAGGATCGCCCAGCTCGTCGCCGCCTTCGAACGTCTGCTGGTAGAACAGGTCGGGAGAGTCCTCGATGCCGAGGGGCTGCTGACGCTCGGGGTCGGGCGCGTTGAGCGTGCCCTCGCCGGCGTTCGTGTTGCCGCCGTAGATGTCCATCTTCTCCAGCATGACCACCGTCTTGCCGGCCTCCGCCGCGGTGACGGCCGCCGCGAACGCCGCGCCGCCGGAACCCACGACGCACACGTCGCAGTCCTCGTCGATGGCGGCCGCGGGCTCGATGCCCGTGTCGGCCTTCTTGAGGGCCTTCACGTCGCCGCCCGCCTGGTCGACGCACTCGGCTACGGCCGTGGCGAAGGCCATGGACGACAGCGAAGCGCCCGTGACGGTGTCGAAGTTGAGGCTTTGCGACTGGAGATACTTGTCCTTGAGGATATCGATGGCAGCGTCGCCGATGTTGCGGCTTTCCTCGTGCTCGACATCGATGGCGTCGATGGCGTCGTCGGTGAACGTGACCTTCACGTTGACGGCGCCGTTGCGGCCCTCGGCGCTGGCCTCGTACGTGCCCGCCTTGTAAGCCTGAGCGCCCGCGTTGCCGTTCGCGTCGGCCTTCGGCGAGCATCCGGCCAGGCCGAGCATGGCCAGCGCCATGGTAGCGGCGCTGCCGCAGATGAACTGGCGACGGTTCATCTGCAGGCGCGCGCGCACGTTCGCCTCGATGCGACTCATGGCTTCTTCCATACGCTGGCGGGCGGCGATTTCGTTCGGGTTCTGGATCATGGCTCCTCCTTGGTTGTGTCTGCTTCCCTCACCGTCGCGGCGCGACCCTTCGCTGAGCCGCTGCCGGATCGCGATCGGCTGACGAGCGGGAAGATCAGGGAGGGAATGCCCGCCGGTCGATCGCGATGGGTTCATGATGCGGCGCAAACGGGTGGCGCAACAGTACACGGACGGGGTGTTTTCGCAGGTTGTGCCATGACACGAACCGGGTGATATACTGTGCGGCATGGAATATCGCGACGCATACGACCCCATCCCGCTGGAAGACGTGCACGAAACGCACGGGCCCAACGACGCGGGCATGATGACGCACCAGTTCTACGCGTTCAACACGATCATCATCCTGCAAGCCTACGCCGATGCCGCGCAGTGCGCCCCCGCGTTCGACGCGGCCCGCGGCGCGAGTCGCGCGTTCGAGCGGCGGCTTTCGCGCACGCTGCCGCACTCCGACATCTCGCGGCTGAACGCGGCTGCAGGCAAGCGCGTGGCCGTCCACGACGACACGGCCGAGCTGCTGCGCGCGGCCATCGGGTACTGCGCCGACAGCGAGGGCCTGTTCGACGTCACCGTGGGCTCGGCGGTGCGGCTGTGGAACTTCCACGAGGGCACGGTGCCCGAGCGCGCCGACGTGGAGCGCGCGCTGGCGCACGTGGATTGGCGCGCGCTGCGCGTAAGCGAGGCCGGAGAGGCCGGCGGGTCCTGGGCGCAGCTGGCCGACCCGCAGGCGGCCGTGGATGTGGGCGGCATCGCGAAGGGATGGATCGCCGACCGGCTTTCCGCGCTGCTGGCCGAGCACGGGTTGGACTCGTTCGTGGTGAACCTGGGCGGCAACGTGATGGCGCACGGGCAGAAGCCGGACGGCAGCCCATGGCGCGTAGGATTGCAGGATCCACGCGACAAGAGCTCCATCGTGGGCGCTGTGACCGTGCGCGACGCCTCGGCCGTGACCAGCGGCGTGTACGAGCGCTGCTTCGAGCGAGATGGCGTGTTCTACCACCACATCCTCGACCCGAAGACGGGCTTCCCCGTCGAGACGGACGCCGCGGGAGCCACCGTGGTGGCGCGCCATTCGATCGATGCGGAGGGCTACTCGACCACCCTGCTGGCGTTGGGGATCGAACGCGGCATCGCGTTCGCCCGCGAGCGCGATGCGATCCTAGGCGCGTATTTCGTGGACAGGGACGGCAAGGTGGCAGGGATCGCCTAGCCCCGCGCGATCAGGTCCAGGATATCCTGCTTCGAATGGACGTCGAGCTTGGCGTAGATGTGCTTCGAGTGGGAGCGCACGGTGTTCTCGCTGATGAACAGGCTTTCTGCAATGTAGCTTTTCGAGCGACCCTTGCACAACAGCTGCAGCACCTCCACTTCGCGCGCGGTGAGGCCCCGCTGGGACCCCAAGCGCTCGCAGCCCTCGTCGATGCTCGCGAACATCGAACGTTCGGGCGCGGGGCCCTCCAAATCGGCGAAGATGCGGCGCTGCGAGAAGTTCGCCTCGTTGAGCGCGAACACCGCGGCGATGGTCAGCAGGTAGGCCAACGCCAGCAGCACCGCAGATCCCGCGCCGTGCAGCCCTTCCGCTTTGCCCGCCAGCTCGCCCAACGCGAACGGCAGCGAGTAGGCGATCCAGCCCGAGCCGAAGATGACGTAAGGCGACGTGCGCGAATGATGCGCCACGTCGGCCAGCATCGTCCAGAACAGCATGACCACGAGCGTCTGCGCGATGGAGATGAGCACGAGCGCCCAGCCCGCCCATGCCGAGCCGATGACGGGCAGGAAGAACAGCCCCGTGGCCGTGAACAGCAGGATCGCGCGCCACAGGCTGGAAAAGCGCAGCAGGCCGCCCTTCGCGAACACCCACCACAGCACGCACAGCGCCACCGCGATCTCGGCCCCGTGGTGCGCGGACGTCATCATCCAGAACGGCGTGTAGTCGGCCTGGATGGGCATGCCCTGGATCACGCCGATGATCAGGCTGTACGCCGCTACGCCGAACAGGATCTTCCACGGGATGGACGTGGGGTTCTGGTCGTAGAACATCCGCGGCTCGCGCTGTGTCGACGGCTGCCTGCGTTGCGCGCGGCGCGCCAGCGCGGCCGAGACGAACGGCAGCGCCATGAGCACGACGGCCGCCGGAACGGGCGGCAGCAGATCGATGGGCACCTTGAGCGCGGAGCCCACGGCCATGGCGCAGAAGATGCACGCGATGGCCTCGCGAACGTCGAGCTTCGCGTAGAACGGCGCCCATTGCAAGTACAACCATGCCACGCCGATGCCCGCCGCCACCGCGGCCGCCGTGGCGCTGGCGGCCCCCGTCAGGGGCAACGGCACCACCAGCAGCAGGGTCGCAGCCGCCTGCAACGCGGCCAGCGGCCAATCCAGCTTGGGCGCCACGCGCTGCGCCTTGCCCTTCCAGGCCAGCAGCATCACCGCCAGCATGAACGCCGACAGCGCGATGTACAGCGGGATGCCGATAACCACGCCGCCGAAGTCGAGCCCCGCGCGGTGCGCCACGCAGTATATCCAAACATGCGGTGCGCAGATGCCCAGGTACGACACGTCGAAATGCCGCAGCACGTACGGCAAGCGCACGCCTTCCTTTGCCCGATCTTGCGCCACGGCCCCTCCTCTTGCGTCGATCCCCGACTCGCTTTCCACCCCGCTATTCTATACGCTGACCTCGCTGCACGACAGAAGAAACAAGGCCGGAAACGCAAAACGGGTGCCGCGCTTGCGACACCCGTCGGTTTGCCGAAACCAGCCCTGAGCCGTTAGGACAGGACCTTCTCCTCTTCCTGCTCGTCCATAAGATCCGCGGCGGGCGCACCGTCGGCCGACTCGGGCACGAAGGGCTCGAACAGCGGCTCGCCGTTCTGGGACAGCTCCACCATGCCCGTCAGCACGTCGACGTACTGGTAGGACTGGCGGGAGGTGCGGCCGCGCTTGCGATCCACCTCGAGGATGAACAGCTGCGGGTGCACCTGCATGAGAACGCCTTCGCTCTCGACGATTTTCGACCGACCCATATTGGCCCGAACTTTCAGGCGTTGACCTACGAAGTCGTGTAACGTATCATGAATGGAGTCGACGATTTTGGCTTGTTTCGCTAAATCCATGCTCACTCTTTCTCGCGTATGCCAGTGTGCAGAAATGACAGCCTCAAATTATACCACCTGAGTCAATACTCTACAGAATCTGCACGGATTGTCCCCAAGTCCATAACAATTCAAACCTCGCGCCTCGTCACGTGAAACCCCCGTGGAAGCGGGTGCCGTGCGAGCGCTGCCGTCCGCGGAGGCTTCGAGCTCCTCACGGACGCACATGCTAGAATGGCCGCGAACATAGTGCGAAAGGATCCACGTGAGCTCGAAGAAAGACAAGAAAGACAAGAAGAAGAAACCGGACAAGAAGAAGGCGGAAGCGAAAAAGACGGCATCGGTGCTCGACGGACGCGTGTGCCCCTGCTGCAAGAAGCACTGCCCGCTTGCGAAGCCCAAGTGCAGCAAAGGCAAGGCCGTGCGCGCCAAAGCGCTGAAGGACGCCTAGCCCGCGACCGAGACTCGCGAAGGCGCACCGCCCCGTTCGGTCCACGGGTGCACCGATTCGCACGGTTCCGCTGTTAAACCAATATTGACATAGCCGAGCCGGGCCGTCCGCGAGGACTCGCCGGCGGCCCGGAAGCCCTCTTCGGCCGTCGGCCGGGCGCCCGTCCCGCTCGATCGCCGGCTCCCCGACGGAGGAGGCGGCGCACGGCGGCGCATGTCAATATTGGTTTAACAGCGGACGCACGGCGATGTGCAGCAAAATCGAGGTTTTGGCAGTCGGAACCTCATTCGGCCGTCGCGGGAAGCTCTTTTGCGGGCAGCGCGACGAAGAAACCCCAGGTCGCGTTTCGCTCGATGCGCCGGCGAGGTGGCTCGCGCTGCCAAAACCTCGTTTTTGCTGCACATCGCCCACGGATTTACGACGCGAGGGGGGGGGCGCAAGCTGCTCGGCGGCAAGCGGCTCGGCGGCAAGCCCCTCGGCAGACGAGCCCTCTTCAGCGACCGAACCGTTCAAGCGATCTGCTGGAAGGCGCAGCCGAGGCGGACGAACTCGGGGAGGTCGAGGGTCTCGCCGCGGAGGCGGGGATCGATGCCGGCGCGCTCGAACAACTGCGGGAGCCGGGCGATGACGGCGGCCCCTTGCGGGCCTCGTCCGGCGAAGTAGGTTTTGCAGGAGTTCGACAGCGTTTTGCGGCGCGTGGCGAACGCGGCCTCGGCCATGGTGCAGGCGGCGGCGATCGCATCGGCATCGAGCGGCACGCCTTGGTCGTCGAAGACCGGGCGGCGGTTCAGGCGCAGCACGGCGCTCTCCACCCGCGGCGGCGGGAAGAAGTTGCCCGGCCCTACGGCGAAGCGCCCGGCCGGCTCGGCGTACAGGCGCAGCTTCACCGTGTAGGCGCCGTAGTTCTTCGTGCCCGGGCTGGCGGCCATGCGGTCGGCCACTTCCTTCTGCACCATGACGGTGGCGCTTTCCAGCGACGCGAACTGCTCGAAGTAGTCGAGCACCACGGTGGCGGCCACGGCGTAGGGCAGGTTCGCCACCAGCTTGTTGGGTAAAAGCCTCATGGGTCCAGCTACGTCAGCGAGGGTTTCCGTGGTGCCCGAGATCGTGGGGAGGGCGAAGGCGCTGCGTACTTCGGTACGCGAGCCTTCAGCCTCGCCGCGAGATCGGGCACCACGGGAAGCCGCAGCGTCGAGTGGTTCCGCTGATTGGAAATCAGCGGAACATAAATCAAGCGCGTCTTTGTTGAGCAGGGCGAATCGGTCGGACCAGGGAGCCAGCGTCTCGACCAGCACGGCGGGTAGGTCGGGGTCGCGCTCCACCGACAGCACGCGCCCTGCACTCTTGAGCAGCGCGATGGTGAGCGTGCCTATGCCGGGCCCCACCTCCAGCACGTAGTCGTCGGGCGCAAGATCGGCCAAGGCGACGATCTTCTGCAAGATGGCGTCGTTGATAAGGAAGTTCTGGCCGAGCGAGTACTTGGTCGAAAGCCCGTGCGCTTCCAGGACGGCACGCGTCTCGGACACGCTGGCCAGCGGCGACAGCTTCGTCATCAGACCTGCCCCACCGCGCGTGGAAACGTGCCTTCGGGACCCGTGCACGTGTAGGCCGACGCCGGATGCACGCGGCCGCCCTCCAGCACGTCGGAACCCGAAGGGAGCGCGCCGTCCGCGCTGACGAGGCCCACCCAGTCGTGCACGGATTCCAGCGCGAAGCCCGCCACGGCCAACGCCGAGCGCGCCTCGCCCACAAGCGGGCCGAACCCGTGCGGGTCGCCCCCCTCGCCCACCACGTACAGGCTTGCCGGTCGCTTCGGCTTGGCGCGCCAGTTGGCGTAGAAGTACGGCTGCAGGCGGTCGAGGAACGCCTTGAGCTGGGACGGCGCGCCCGCGAAGTACACCGGCGACACCACCGTCAGCTGATCGCAAGCGTTCAGCATCTCGCGCACGCGCAGCATGTCGTCCGAGATGATGCAGTACAGCTCGTTGCGCCCCAAGGTGTCCGCACACGTCTCGCACCCCGTGCACGGGGAGATGCGCACGTCCGCCAACGAAACAAGCTGCACATCGTCGTCGGCGCAGGATTCCTCGAAAGCGAAGCGCACGGCCTCCGCGACGCCCGCGCTGCGCCCTCGCGCCCGAGGGGAACCGCTGATGATGAGTCGCTTCATAAGCGTCACGCTCCTTTGTTCTTCTGCCAAGCGGTGGCCGGGCGATCCAGCAGTTCGCGCGCATTGTCCATAAGTCGGGCGAGGAACTCCTCGCGCTGGGCCCCAGGCGCCCGCCCGCAGGCCTCGGCCAGCCGCTCCGCCGTGAACAGCACGTGATCGGGCAGGCAGGTCATGCCGCGCATAGGTTCGGGCGTCATGTACGGCGCATCCGTCTCGGTGAGCAGACGATCCGCCGGCACGCGGGCTGCGGCCTCGCGCGTGTCGTCGGCGTTCTTGAAGGTGAGCGCGCCGCCGAACGCCACGTAGCATCCGGCTTCCACCCACGGTTCCAGCGTGGCCCAGTCCAGATTGAAGCAGTGCAGCAGCGTGCCCGCCTCGGGGAAGCCCTCTTCGCGCATGATGGCAAGCGCCTCGTCATGCGCCTCGCGCAGGTGCAGCGCCACGGGCAATCCCGCCTCCTTCGCCAAGCGGAGCTGGCGACGGAAGGCCTCGCGCTGATCGTCGCGCGGCGAGAAGTCGTAGTGGTAGTCCAAGCCGATCTCGCCGAGCGCGGCCACGCGCGGGTCCTTGAGCATACGGCGCAAATCGGCCTCCAAGCCGTCGTCGTAGTACTTCGCGTTATGCGGGTGGCACCCGACGGCGATCCGAACCCGCGGCACGCGCGGGAAGGGGTCGCTTCAAGTCCAGCCGACGAAGCGCTTGGCAGCCGCAGCGGCCTCGAACCGCCACGAGTTCAAGCGATCGAACGTGGTGGTCCCGTCTTCGAACGCATCCACGATGGTGCAGACGAACTCCACCTTGTGAGCCGCGCAGCGCGCGAGCGCGTACGACGGATCGGGCAGAAGCTGCAGGTGGGCGTGCGTGTCGGCCACCGGCCCCTCGAGCTGGGGAGCGTCCACCACGCGGTAGCGGCCGTGCTTGCGCTTCTGCCGAAACTGCGGATCGTCGAAGACGGGTTCCGCGCTCTGTTCGTCGACCATGGTCGCGTCCTTTCTTGCTCGCAGGTTGTTCGAGTCGTCGCCGGTCCAACAAAGCCAGCGAGGGGCGTCCTCGGATGCGAGATTCGCGGGATCGCGGAGGCGAAGCGTACTATGGTACGCGAGGCTCCGGGATCGCACGAAGATCGCGTGCGAGGACGCGCCGCAGCGTCGGCTGCTCCGCCGGCCGGCAGGCCGGCGGAACCGTTCTACTCCATGCTCAGGTCGATGGCGTCCATGTCCAGGCGCGGGAACAGGGGGTCGCCGATTTCCACCGGGTTGCCGGCGGGCAGCTGGCCCCAGGCCGTCGCGGCCTCGATGTCGGTCACGGCCTCGATGTCGCCCAGCGACAGGCGACGGAACACCTCGGCCGACGTGTTCGGCATGAACGGCGCCATGTACAGCGCGATGATGCGGATGGCCTCAAGCGCGTTGTAGATGACCTCGGCCAGCTCGCCGGCGGTCTCCTCGCTCTTCGCGAGGTTCCACGGGGCGCTCTCCTCCACGTAGAGGTTCACGCGACCGGCCAGCTTCTGCACCGCGGCCGCGGCGGCCGTGAAGTCGACGGCGCCCAGAGCCGCGTCGTACTCGGCGTACAGCTCCTCGGTTATGGCGCGCAGCGGGTTCTCATTCGCAAGCACCTCGGCGGGCACCTCCGGAACCTGGCCGTCGAAGTACTTCTTCGTCATGTTGAACACGCGGCTGCACAGGTTTCCCCAGGTGTTGGCCAAATCGGCGTTGTACACCTGCACCATGCGCTCCATGGAGATGGAGCCGTCGGCGCCGAACTGCACGTCGCTCATGAAGTAGTAGCGGTACGCGTCCACGCCGAACACCTTGCAGAGGTCCGCGGGCTTCAGGGCGTTGCCCTTCGACTTCGACATCTTCTCGCCCTTCGTGAGCAGGAAGCCGTGGCCGAACACGGTGTGGGTGATGGGCAGCCCGGCCGCCATGAGCATGGCCGGCCAGATGACGCAGTGGAAGCGCGTGATGTCCTTGCCCACGAAGTGGTACTGCATGGGCCAGCGGGCGTCGAACTCGCCGGCGCGCTCGCCCTCGTCGCCGTAGCCGATGCCGGTGAGGTAGGCCAGCAAAGCGTCGGCCCACACGTAGGCCACGTGGCCCTCGTCGAACGGCAGCGGCACGCCCCAGTCGAACGTGCTGCGCGAGATGGACAGGTCCTTCAGACCGCTCTTCACGAACGACACGATCTCGTTCTTGCGCGTTTCGGGACGGATGAAATCGGGGTTCTCCTCGTAGAACGCCAGCAGCTTGTCGCCGAACTCGGACAGCTTGAAGAACCAGTTCTCCTCGCCGCCCGCCTTCTGCACGGGGCGCTTGCAGTCGGGGCACACCAGCTCCCCGTCCTCGTTCTTCTCGAGGTCGCTTTCAGCGTAGTAGGTTTCCTCATGCACGCAGTACCAACCCTCGTAGCTGCCCTTGTAGCACCAGCCGCGATCGTAGAGGTCCTGCCAGAACTTCTGCACCGTGCGCGCGTGGCGCGGCTCGGTGGTGCGCACGAAGTCGGTGTAGGTGATGCCCAGCATGTCCCATGCGTCGCGGAACGCGGGCTCCATGGAGTCGCACCAGTCCTGCGGGGTCATGCCCTTGTCGGCGGCGGTGTCGGCCACCTTCTGGCCGTGCTCGTCCATGCCCGTCACGAACGCCACGTCGTAGCCGTTCATGCGCTGGTAGCGCGCCACGGTGTCGGCGGCGATGGTGGTGTACGCGGTGCCGAGGTGCGGGGCCGCGTTGACGTAGTAGATGGGGGTGGTGAACGAGTAGGTTCCCTTTGACATGGTGCTTCCTCACATTTCGGGGCCGCGCGGCGCATGATGCCTCGTCAGCCGGCTTTCGAGCGCCGCCGCTCATGATGCGGCGCGCTTGGACGACGCGCGCCAACCAGCATTCGTTCGCCAGTTGGCAAGCAACTGGATATTCTAGCACGAGGAAACGCTTCGACCCCTCGTCCCCGCAGATCGCACGCGAATGTTTCACGCCCGCGATGCAAAGGAATCCCGAACCTTGCCGCAATGTGCCCCAAACCTTAAGAAATGCTTACAGCACGCTTAAGTTTCACTTGCGTTGCGCCAGCACCGGTAACCGCGGCGGCACGACACCGTATACTGGCCGAAACGAAGGAAGCACTCACCGATGGCGAAGGAGGACCGATGCAGACGAACCCCGCGCGACGCTTCGCGTCGGCTGTCGCTTCCCTGCTCGGCTGCCTCCTTCTCATCGCGCTGTTCATGGTACAGCTCCGGTACACGGGCTACGAATCGGGGCTCGTTCCCGTCGCGCACGCCAATGGAAACGCGGTCGTCGCGCACGTCCCCGCTTCCCCGCGCACCACCGTCACCGCCGAATACTGCAGCGAGGTGGTAGCCGCCCTCGACCCGAACAACCCGTCAGGGCGAACATCCACGCAGCTGACGTTCGACGACTCCTGGTTCTTCCACGACGCCCGCACCTACCAGCACGATCTGGCCACGGCCTGTTCCGTGTTGGCGGCGGTGTGCAATTCCGAATCCCAGTACTACGACGGCGTGGCCGGTTCGCTGCCCTACGCCGAGCGGACGCTTGGCGCGCTGGGATTCCACGACGTGCGCACCGAGTCGTACGCGATGCGCAGCAGCGTCCTCGACGAGGTCAGCTCACTGTTGGTGGGATCGAGCGACGTGGCCGCGTACACGTTGGCCAGCAAGACCATCGCTTCGGACGGCGACGGGAAGCCCGTCACGCTTCTGTTCGTGGGCATCCGCGGCACGTACGGCGCAGAGTGGCTCAGCAACTTCAACTTCCTGGGCGCCGGCTCCGACGATGCCGACCACCGCGGGTTCAAAGCGGCCGAGGAAGAGGTCGAGAAAGCAGTGCGCTCCTACGCGAGCGATCTGGGCATCGACCCCGCTCACACGCGCATTCTCATCACAGGGCACAGCCGCGGCGGGGCCATCGCGAACCTGCTGGCCGCCGACCTCGGCGACCCGGACGACGACGCGTCGGCGCTGGCGCCCTCGTCCGGCATCTACGCCTACACGTTCGCCGCCCCGTGCGCCACGCGCGCGGACGACCGGCACGATCCGAGGTTCGACAACATCTTCAACGTGGTGAACGAGGCGGACATCGTCACGCAGCTGCCGCTTTCCTCCTGGGGTTTCGGACGCTACGGCTCCACCATCACGCTGCCCAGCACCGTAAGCGCCGACTTCGACGATTCGTACGCCATCGTGCAGACCGCCTACCAGCGCAACACCGGCTACGCGTTAGGATGCGACGAGGACGACTTCGCTACGCTGAGCACGTTCGGCTCCACGGCATCCACCCGCGTGCCCACGCTCGACGCGCTGGTCAGCCCATTGGGCATCGTCGGTGCCGTGCAGTCGCTCCTCGGCCTCGACCTTTCGGCCGCGCTGACCGCCCACCACCCCGACACGTACATCGCCTGGATGCAGGCCGGCGCGGCCGATCAGCCGGCTTCGGCCTGATTGAGGGCGAGAACGTAACAGGCGCCGTCGTTTAAATAGGTGATCTTCTGCCATCCTGGGCGGACCGCGCAGCGCGGAGTCGAATGATCCCGTGCGGCACCAGCTGCAAGCATTCCGGCTATCGCCGCGCAGGATCCTTCGACCCCGGCGGCTCCGCCGCCTGCGCCCATAGGATGACAAGGGGCGAGGGCAACGGTCGACGTTCCGTAGATTGCGCGCCCGGACGGCATGCGGTACCGTGGACGATGAGGTGATACGCATGCAAACCGACCGACGCAAGGAATTGCGAGACGCATACAAGAGCCGCCGCCCCGACATGGGCGTGGTTGAACTGCGCTGCACTGCCACGGGCCAGCGCTTTCTGGGCATCACGCGCGACGCGGCGAAGGAGCTCAACAGCCTGCGGGCGAAGCTGAACGGAGGCGGGCACCCGAACCGTCCGCTGCAGCAGCTGTGGAGCGAGCACGGCGAGAACGGCTTCGACTTTCGCGTGGCGGACACGCTGGAGTACGAGAACCCCGAAGACGTCTCGGCCGACGACCTGCAAGCCTTGCGCGACCTGCTGCTGGCCGAAGACCCCGAAGCCCGCAAGATCTGGAAGTGAGCCAGGCGCGTCCGTCGACCCTTGATGCGCCCTTGCGCACACTTCACTCGAAGTAGAACAGATCCTCGAACTTCTTGTCGAGCGCGATGCAGAGGACGAGGGCCAGCTTTGCCGTAGGGTTGAACAGGCCCGTCTCGATGGACGAGATGGTCTGGCGCGAGACACCCACGAGCCCCGCGAGCTCTGCCTGCGAAAGCCCCGCCTCGGCGCGCGCCGCCTTCAGCCGGTTGCAGAGTTCGAGCTCGCCGTCGTTGTCATGCACATCGTCGAATCCGAGAGACGGTAGCTTGATCATGAAGTGCCCCTACATCGTCGCGAATATATGGTGGACGACGACGCTGATGACCGCGACCGTCACCAAAACGCCCGCACCCAACGCGGTTTTGTAACGAAACTGGTAGAACTGGTAGAAGTTCATGGCGGCTATGCCCGACATGACAATGGCGAACGACACATCCGTGCTCTGACCATGAAGCGAATCCCACACGAACAACAACGCCCATACCACCATCATCACGGAGAGCATAAGGTAGCTCGCACGCCATTGCATCAGCTTGAACCGCTCGTCCATTCCGTCGTTGTCCCGACGGCTCTTCTCCAGAATCTCGTCCTTGTTCATGGCTGCCTCCTTCTGCATCGCCCGTTCGCTTCCGGATGTTTCACGTGAAACATTTGTACTCATGCCTCACCAAGCACGCAAAACGCTTCTCGATGGCGAAAAACCTCCGAATTCGGAAGTTTGAATCCCTGATCGCAGCGATGCGCGGCTACCCACTCTGCAAAATACCTGGTCGCGAGCCGGCATCCTCAATCACGTTGGACTTGCCACCGAATCGGACTGCGCTCACCTTCCGAATTCGATTGCTTTTTGCCAACTGGGCATCCTCGTACGGCATCCCAAGGTTTTCATTGGTTCATTCTGCCAAGTTTTCTTATCACAATGTCAAGTATACTTATCACGAAGAGGAAATGCAAGGCAAGCGTTGCAGATCCGGAACCGGGCATGGCACTCTTTTGCTACCATGCTCGTCATGGAAACGAACGAACCTACACCCACGACGGAAGCGGCCGAAAGCGGCACGCCCGTCGCCGCGCGCCGCAAGCCGCGCAAGCTCGTCGTCGCGCTGACGGCCCTCGCCATCCTGCTGTGCGTGCTGGCAGCCGCGTTCTTCGCGTACGCGAGCGACTCGTACCACGACCTCGACGCGAACCATCGCAACCTCGTGTCGACCGAGACGCTGCCCGTTCAGCAGGGAGACAACTACCTTGCGTTCGGCGACCCGAACGCAGCCGTCGGCCTCGTGTTCTACCCCGGCGCGAAGGTGGAATACAGCGCGTACGCGCCGCTCATGCGCGATCTGGCCGAGCGCGGCTACCTGGCCGTAGTGGTTCAGATGCCGTTCAACTTCGCGTTCTTCGACATCAACGCAGCCGACCGCGTGCGCGCGGACTTCCCCGACGTGGGCACCTGGTGGGTGGGCGGCCACTCGCTGGGCGGCTCGATGGCGGCGCAGTACGCGGTCGACCATGCCGGCGACGGCACGCTCGACGGCCTCGTGCTGTTGGGATCCTACTCCGCCAGCGACCTGTCGAGCACGAACCTGGGCGCCATCTCCCTGTACGGCTCGAACGACCAGGTGCTCAACCGCGCCAAACTCGAGGACAACGCCGACCTGCTGCCCAAGGGAGCCGAAACCGTGGAGATCGAAGGCGGCAACCATGCTGGCTTCGGCGCCTACGGCCCGCAAAGCGGCGATGGCGAAGCCAGCATCACCCCCGCGGAACAGCAGAGCCAAACCGCCGACGCCATCGACCGCTACATCAGGGCCCGCTACGCCGAGCCGTCCCTGGCAGCCGCAGCATAGCGCGAACCACGCTCAGCCGAGCCGCCTCTAGCGCGTTTTCCGCTGCGGGCGCGGCAGAAACGCCATGCCCACGACGAAGCCCACGACGATGACGGCCGCCTGCACTTCGAAGCTTAAAGCGAAACCGCCGACGTCGATGCCTAGCTCGTTGGAAGATGCGAGCGCCATAACCGTGATAAGCGCCGACGACGAGAGCGCACCGAAGATCTGGCGAAACGACGTGATAATGGCCGTGCCTTGCGCGATGTCTTCAAGAGACAGCGCCGCGCAAGCGTGAGCGGTCATCGGCATCATGAGGCATGCGACCCCCACCGTGCGCACGCCGTACAACACGGTTATCGCCCACTCGGGCGTACCCGCGTCGCACGCCGCGAAAGCCAGCGTGCCCGCAGCCAGCACCGCGCATCCCACCGCAACGAGCGGCCTTGGACCGTAACGGTCGAGCAGGCGTCCCGTCACCGGGTTCAAGAACCCTAGCAGCACCGCGCCCGGCAGGATAGTCAGCCCCGACACCGTGGCGCTGCCGCCCTGCACGTCCTGTACGAACAACGGCACCATGATGGAACCGACCATGAACGCCATCTGGGACATCATCACCAGCACAGTGGCTATCGCGAACGTGCGGTTGCGAAAGCACGACAGTTTGAGCAGCGGCTGCTCGATGCGCGCCTGACGCCTCGCGAACACGAAGAGCGCAAGCGCGCCGCCTGCGAGCGCCGCCAAAGACACAGGATCGAACGCAGCGTCCGACTCCATAACCGTGGTCCCCAGCATGATGCCGCAGAAGCCAAGCGTGTACAACAGCCCCGAAGGCACGTCAAACCTCTCGCGCGACGCTTCGCGCTTCACCACGTCGGACAGCACGAAGAACGACAGCACCACAACCACCGCCGACACCGCGCCCAAGATGACGAACACCGAGCGCCAGCCCCAGAAGTCGATGAGGAAGCCGGATACGGTGGGCCCGATGGCCGGCGCGAAGCCGATGATGAGGCCCACCAGACCCATCGCACGGCCGTACTCGCTTTTGGGGTACACTGACAGCGCCACCACCTGGATAAGCGGCAGCGCGATGCCCGCGCCGCCGGCTTGCAGCAGGCGCGATGCCAACAGCAGCGGATAATTCGGTGCGACGAGCGCGGCCGCGCAACCTGCGACGAAGCACACCATGGCTGCGATGAATAGCTTCTTCGAATCAACGCGATGCACCAGATAAGCGGTCATAGCCGAGATGAGGCCAAGCGTGAAGATGTAGGACGTGGTGAGAAGCTGGCCGAGCGAGGCGCTCACGGAGTACTCGTGCATGATGGTGGGAAGCGCGGCTATCATCATGCTCTGCGAGATGCACGCGGCGGTGGTGCCCGACATCATGACCGCAAGCACGATGGTGCGCTGTCTCTTCGGCAAGCCGTCGGATACCCCTTGCGCGGTATCACCCGCGCTGCCATAGTTCCGTTCTCGCTCTATCGCCTGTGCGCTTTCCATAGTTCCATGATAGCAGCGTGCGCAAGCGGTTTGCGAAGGATGCACACATTCCACGAGCAGGCCTGGGCAAGGCCAGTCGCGCCCGCGCCCCGGACGCTCGCCCGCGCCCGACGGTGACCGCCGTGCCGGACGCTCGCCTGCGCCCGACGGAACCCCACCGTGCCGGACGCTCGCCCGCAGCTGCGAGGCCGACCTGGGCGCAAAACGCCCCCCCATGGCAATCGCGAAGCGGTTTCGACGCGCCGCATCGCCTCGTCCGACCGCATAACCCCAGGTGGCATAATCCGCACGCAACCACCGATGCCCGACAGCACCGCCGAAATTGTCATGGGAACCGTTTTTCGCCCAACACGCTGCCCGACGACGGTCGAGCCGGGGTGGCCGGTCGCGACGAACGCGCAACCATGACCCAGCTACCAAGCGAATGGGTCGATGTCACGAAAATCCTCCCGTCGCGGTAAAAACGAGTCGGTTTGGTAATCATACTATGTTGCTTACATTTCTGATCCGAACACCCGACCTGGGAGGACGCGCTTGAGAAGGTTCAGCAGCCCGAGAAGGTGGCGGTCGGGCGCCCTTCAGGATTACCAAACCGTTCCGTTTTTACCGCGGAAGCCCGAACGTCCCGTCAAGCGGCCCGCCGGCCACGCGCAGAAGGGCATCGGGAGCGCGCTCGGACGAACGCAGAGCACGACCTGCGGCTTTCATACGGTGCACGCGGGCGTATCGAGATCGACCCGCGCATTCCGAGGCGGCGCATAATGCGCGCCGTGCACGGACGCGACCCGCGCCCTTCGGGGCAACGCGCGCCGCTCATCGCGCGCCGCAGCGCGCCTCCGCGCGCGGGCGCAACACGCGCCCTAGCGCAGCTTCGCGCGCCGATCTCGCCAGTCGGGCATGAAGGCGTCCATGAGCGCTTTGAAGCGAGGGCCGTGGCCGCGTTCCAGCAGGTGGCACAGCTCGTGCACCACCACGTACTCCAAGCACTCGGGCGGATAGAGCGCCAAACGCACGTTGATGCAGATGCGGCCCGTTGCGGGTTGGCAGCTGCCCCAGCGGCTGGTCATGTTGCGATACACCAGCTTGCCCGCCTTCACGCCCATGATAGGCTCCCACGCCTCCACGAGCGCGGGCACGCACGCCTCCACCACGGCGCGCCACGCCGCCACCTCCTCGGGCCCCGCCTCGGCCGCCACGGCGGCGGGCGAGGCGGCAACCTGCGCGAGCTTCGCGTCGATCCACGGGCGCTTCTCGCGGACGAACCTCTCGATGTCGCGATCACGCACGTACGCCGGCGCCGACACCTCTACGAACCCGCCGCCGCGATGCACGCGCAGGTTGAGGTTCTTGATGCGCTTGCGCGCAAGCCGCACGACCAGGCCGTCCACCACGAGTTCGACGGGCTCGACGGGCGCAACGGGACGCGAGGCCGAAGCCCGCCCCCGCGCCGCACGCTGCCGCGGGCTCACGCGACCACCTCCCGATCGCGCCGGCGCGGCCCGCGCACGAACCGCACGAGAAGCACGGCAGTCAGCGCGAACGTGGCCGCCTCGGCCGCGGGGAACGTGGCCCACACGCCGGCCATGCCGAACAGCGCCGCCAGCACAGCCGCGAACGCCAGTATGGCCGGAAGACCGCGCACGATGGAGATAGCCAGGCCGCAGACCGGTTGCTCCACCGCGCTGAAGAACGCCGCCGCCACGATGTTCGCCCCCGCGAAGAAGTACCCGAGGAAGTACACGCGCATGCCGTCCACGGCAAGCGCCGTGAGCTGCGGATCGTTGTCGCGATTGAACGCGAGCGCAAGCGGCTCGGCGGCGAGCGCCACCGCAGCGTACGTCGTCGCCGCGATGACGAGAGCCGTCAGCAGCGCCAGACGCAGCACCGCGCGCACGTCGCGGTCGCTGCCACGCGCGTACGCGTTGCTGGCCAGCGGCTGGATGCCCTGCGCGATGCCCACGAACAGGGCGCTCGCCACGAACGCGAAGTTCGCGACCACCCCGTAGGCCGCCACCCCGATGGTTCCCTCAAACGCAAGGATCACCAAGTTCAGCACCAGCAAAACCAGCCCGCCCGACAGCTCTACCACGAACGACGAGAACCCGAGCGCCGCGATATGCCCCACGAGCCGCGCGCGCAGATGCAAGCGCACCGGCCGAAACGTGTTGCGTTTCCTGAGGAAATGGATCAACAGCACCGCCATGCTCATGAGCGGGGCGAACCCCGTGGCGAACGCCGCGCCGAACATGCCCCACCCGAACCCGAATATGAACAACGCGTCGAGCGCGATGTTCCCGAAGCTTCCCACCAGCATGGCGACCATGGCCAGCTGCGGGCTGCCGTCGTTGCGCACGAACGGCAGCAGCACGTTGTTCAACAAGAACAGCGGCGCGAACGCGAAGATGGTGCGCAGGTACGTCACGGTCAGCGGAAGCGTGGCCTCGTCCGCTCCCAAAAGCGACGCCAACGGCGTCGCGAACGCCTCCACGACCGCAAGCAGCACCGCCGCGGCAACGCCCGCCATGACGAGCGCCGTGGTGAACACCCGGTTCGCCCCCGTGCGGTCGCCCCTCGCCGAGCACACCTGGAACTCGGTTGCCGCGCCGATGCCCAGCATGAGGCCCGTAGCCTGCAGCACCGTGTACAGCACGATGGAGAAGTTAAGCGCCGCGAGGCCGTCCGACCCCACCCCGTTCGCAATGAAGAACGTGTCGGCCAGTATGTACACCGACACGCCTACCATGCCCAGCACGTTGAACGACACGTACCGCGCGAACGGACGCGCCATCGACGACGAGCCGGCCATGCCGGCACCGCGTGCCATCGCGCGCCGCCTCACGCCTCGAGCGAGATGTCGTATGCCGCGTTGCGCGCGATGCCGAACTCCTCGGCTATCGCGCGGGCGATGTCCTTGTTGCGCGCGCCCGCAGCCTTGAGCTCGACGGCCCGGTCGCGGGCTGCGGCTTCGGCGTCCTGCTCGGCAGCGGCGTCCTCGGCGGCGCTCGGGCCGTCGATCACCAGCACGATCTCGCCCTTGATTCCCGCGCCCTCCCGCTCGCGCGCGGCGAACGCGTCGCGCACCTCGGGCAGCGGGCCCCGCACCACTTCCTCGTGCAGTTTCGTCAGCTCGCGGCATACGGCGATCTCGCGATGCGGCAGCGTCTCCGCCAGCGAGGTCAAGGCCGCCACCAGGCGGTTCGGGCTCTCGTAGAACAGCAGCGCCGCATCGAGCGCGCGCAGGCTCTCCACCACGGCGCGGCGTTCGGCGTCCTTGCGCGGGAAGAAGCCGCCGAAATAGAAGCGCGGGTTCGCGCTGCCGCTGGCCACGTACGCCGTGGCCACGGCCGTGGCGCCCGGCAGCACCTCCACCGGCACGCCCGCCTCGCGGGCGGCGCGCACGAGGCGCAGCCCCGGATCGGACACGCCCGGCATGCCGGCGTCCGAGCAGTACGCGATCACTTCGCCTGCCGCCACGCGCTCAACCAACGACGACGCGCGCTCGCCGATGAGCGCCTCGTCCAGCCGCTCGATGCGCTTCTCGATGCGGAATGCCGCTAGCAGCTTGCCTGTGACACGCGTGTCCTCGGCGCACACCGCGTCGGCCGACCGCAGCGCCTCGAGCGCGCGCTCGGTCATGTCGCCCAAGTTGCCGATGGGCGTAGGACATATGATGAGCTTGCCGGCCATGTGCTTCCTTCCATTGCTGCGCGCGCCGCGCCGTTCTTCGTTGTCGTCCATTGTCAAGCATGCAAGCCGCCTTGGCAAATGTGCCGGACGGAAAGCACGCGAGCAGCCGGGTCGGGCCAGCCCTTTTTGGCGCGGGGATAGGGCGCAAGCCCTTCTCTGGCGCGGAGTGGGATTTGGGACTTGGGTGTCAGCGGCCGCGCCGGTCGCACGCCGCGCCCGCCACGAATCGACGCGGAACGCGCCCACCCGCTCGCAAGCGCCACCCCGCGCCCAGAAGAGTGGGCCCCACCCGAGGCCACCTTCCCCGCCTCCCCCGCCTCCTCTCCTCTTCCTCCCCTGCCCTCCATACCCGCGCGTCAACGCGCTACAATAGCTCCAGCTTATCGACCCGAGAGAAGGGAACGCGCATGCAGCAGCAACTCACGAAACAGACCCCCGAGGGCTTCCTGCTGGTCGGACGCATCGACGCGCCGGAGCAGCCGAAGGCGGCAGCCGTCATCGTCCACGGGCTGTGCGAGCACTTCGGACGCTACGACTACGTGACGCAGCGGCTGCTGGAAGCCGGGTACGCCGTCGTGCGCTTCGATCATCGCGGGCACGGGCGCTCCATGGGCAAGAAGGTGTGGTACGACGACCGCACGCAGATCGTATCCGATACCGACCTGTTCGTCGAAGAAGCCCGCGCGCAGTTCCCCGACCTGCCGGTGTTCATGATCGGACACTCTATGGGCGGCTTCGGCGCCGCCAGCTACGGCACGGCCCATCCCGGCAAGCTGGACGGCTACGTGCTGTCGGGCGCTTGGACGCGCGACCACGCGGGCCTGGCCTCGGGCGCCGTCGAGCAGGGGCTCGACCCCGAGACGTACATCCCCAACGAGCTGGGCGACGGCGTGTGCTCCGACCCCGCCGTGGGAGAGGCCTACCTGGCCGACCCCTTCGTCATCAAGGAGTTCTCGGTGGCGCTGCTGCGCGCCGTGCACGACGGCCACCTCTGGCTGCGCGCGCAGGCCGCCGATTTCGCCGACCCGGTGCTTCTGCTGCACGGCGGAGACGACGGTCTGGTCAGCCCGCAGGACAGCATCGACATGTTCCGCGAAGCGTCGTCGGCGGACAAGTCGCTGCGCATTTACGCGGGCCTCTACCACGAGATATTCAACGAGTTCAAAAAGGACCGCGTCATCCGCGATGCCATCGAATGGCTCGACGACCACGTGAGGTAAGCTGCACCGGCCAAGGCCGAACATCGCCACGCCAACGGGGAAAAGCGCCTGCGTCATAAGAAGGATCGACGCAGGCGCTTGCACGAGGGCAAAGCCCCCTCGCGGCCGGACAGCCGTCTGCGTAGCCGAGCCCGGCATGCGCCGCATCCTGCCGCTACAGGAAAAAACGCATAAAAATGCACCCCCCCCCCCCCCACCCCCCCCCCCCCCCCGCTCATCCCCGGATCGAGCCCCTATCAATGGTATTCTGTAGCCATCATGAACATCCATCGACGAAGCGGTGCGCGTGGAACATATGACTGACAGCGAATTCGAGCAGGTACGCTCGTTTCTTGCCCAGACGTACGGTCTGGACATGAATTCGAAGCGCACCCTGCTAGAATGCCGCCTCGCGCGCGAGCGCGATCGCTTGCAGCTGCCGTCGTTTTCGGCGTACTTCGACCTCGTGGAGTCAGGGCGAAACCAGCAGGAGCGAAACCGGTTCGTCAACCTCGTCACCACCCATTACACCTACTTCCTGCGCGAAAGCGCGCAGTTCAAGTTCCTCTTCGCCACAGCTTTCCCGGAATTGCTGGCCAAGCGGCCGAACCGCCCGTGGAACATACTGTGCGCCGGCTGCTCCACGGGAGAAGAATGCTACAGCGTCTCGATGCTGGTCGAGGACTACGCGCGAACCCACCCGATCCCCTCCGTTCGCATCACCGGCATCGACCTGTCGCAACCTGCGATCGAAGAGGCGCGTACGGCCGCCTATCCCGAATCGCGCATCAACAGGGTGCCCCGTCGCTGGCGCAATGCGTACTTCGTTCGGAACGGTCAGCTGTACACCGTTGCCGAGCGCATCCGCTCGCGCGTCTTTCTGGCGCAGGGCAACCTCTGCGACGACGAAGTCCTGCGCAGGACGTACGACCTCATCATGTGCCGAAACGTCATCATCTACCTCAAAGCCGAAGTTCGCAACCGGGTGATCGCGACATTGCACCGCCACCTCGCCCCATCGAGCTACCTCATGCTGGGGCACGCCGAGATCATCCGCGAACGTACGCTGTTCGAATACCAGGGGAACTCCGTTTATCGAAGACAAGCGAAAGCGACCAACGTATGAGCATGAAACCGAGCAACATCAGCATAAGCCGCATCTTGATGATATCCTACGGCATCGTCATCGCCCTGTTCGCCCTTTCGATCGCAGTGGCGCTCTACGGCGTCCACGCGAACGCCTCCATGACCAAAGAGTTCTACAACCGGCCGTACATGGTTTCGAAAAGCGCCGTGGCGCTTCGCTTCACGATCGAGGAGATGTCGACGTACGTCGAGCAGCTGCTTAACGCAGAAAACGACGCGGCGAAACAGAAAGCGCTGGTGGCCATCGAGGATCTCACCGAACAACGCATGAACGAGCTGAACGTCGTCAGGTCGCTGTTCAAAGCCGATCCCGATCTTCTAGAACGCTTCTCGAACGCCTGCGACGAGCTGGGCGCGCGCCGCAACGCCGTGATCGGCGCGGCCGAAGCGGGAGACATCGACCGCGCCATCGACCTGTACTCGAACGAGTACCTCGCGCAAAAGGAAGTGACCGTCAACCTGTCCACCGAGGTCGTGAACACCGCAGAGCACGTTGCGCAGGCCTTCGTCAAAGACTCGTTCAGCGTCGAGGTCGGAACCTCGCTGGCCATCGGGCTTCTAGGGACGGCGGCAATCGTGCTCGTCATCGTTATGTGGAGGCGCATCACGCACAGCATCGCCGCGCCCATTCAGGAGATCGACCGCATAGCGAAGCGGTTGGCCGACGGCGATCTGACGGTGCGCTCATCCTGCACGTCCGGCAACGAGCTGGGCTCGCTCGCTTCGTCCATGAACGAAACGGTAGCTTCGCTGCGCTTCGCCACCGAGCAGCTCAGCGAAACAGCCGAGCAGGTGGCTCGCTCGTCATCGCAGATGTCGGACAGCTCCCAAGCCGTCGCGCAAGGCTCCGCCGAGCAAGCCACCGCCATCGAAGAGCTTGCCGCCAACGTTCAGAGCATCACGCACGTGGTGGGAGAGAACACCGAAAGCGTCCTGACCGTGAATTCCAACACCTCCGATGTACTGGGCGCGGTCGAGGAAAGCAGCGACTCGATAGCCCGCACCGTGTGCGCCATCGAGGAGATCAAAGACAACGCCCAGAGCATCTCGCAGCTGGCCAACTCCATCGAAGACATCTCGTTCCAGACGAACATCCTCGCGCTGAACGCCTCCGTCGAAGCCGCGCGCGCAGGCGATGCCGGACGCGGCTTCGCCATTGTGGCCGAGGAAATCCGCCGCCTCGCCTCGCAGGTGAGCGAAGCGTCGCGTGCGGCTGACGAACTCGCCGGGCGCGCCATCGAAAACGTCGAGGCCGGAAGCGAGCTGATCGGCTCCGCATCTTCGAACATGGAGGAAGCCGTTACCTCTATCGAAGACATCAAGACGGCGATGTCCTCCATCGCTCACGCCTCCGAGCAGCAGCTCGAAGCGGTTGCCCAGATACAGGAGAGCATGGACAGCCTCTCCCAGGTCGTGCAGGAGAACTCGGCCGCCTCCGAGGAAAGCGCGGTCATCGGAGAGGAGCTTGCGGATCGCGCGAACGAACTCAAGCACCTGATCGGCCGCTTCAAAATCGATGCAGATCCGCACGAAAGCGAAGCTGGGGCATGACGCGATTCCGAACCGAAACAGGCAGCGCGCCGAGCGGATCGGAAGGCATCCGAGAAGACCGCGAGCGCCTGCGCGCCGACAACGCCGCCCTGAAGCAGCAGCTGGACGTCATGCGGGCGCTCGCATTCCGCGACCAGCTGACCGGCTTGTTCAGCCGCCACTATTTAACCGACTACCTGGAGCAAGAGATCGAACGCATGAGCGGCGAAGCGAACATCGTGCTCGCCCTGTGCGATATCGACGACTTCAAGCTCATCAACGACGTGCGCGGCCATCAGGCCGGCGACATCGCCATCGTCTGCATCGCCGACATCCTCGACGATCTCTCCGGCAACCATCCGGTCATCCGATGGGGCGGCGAGGAACTGCTGCTCGTGCTGTTCTCCACGCCCGACCACGAGGCCTTGCGTCTGTGCAACCAGATGCGTGAGGAAGTGGCCAGCTATCCCATCAGCGACGACTTAGGCGATTTTTCGTGCACGCTCACGTTCGGTCTGAGCGCCTACGATCCGGAACTCACGTTCGGCGAGAACTTCGCATCGGCCGACCGCGCGCTGTACCACGGCAAGGAGACGGGCAAGAACCGTTGCGTGTTCGCGCAATCGAACCAGATAGAGCGTGGCGGAGGGAACCGGTCGTGAAACGCGAGGAGATCACCGTGCAGGCGAAGCTCAAGCCCAATTGCGGGCTCGAGAACACGCGCGCTTCGCTCGTCATGCGCCGCATCGCGCCGTTGTGCGACTCGGCAACATGCCATCCGCACGCGATCAAGAGCAGTCGGGAGACGATTCCCTACCTGCGCGACCACGGCTTGTTCGTCACCTTCGTCTCGCGCACGCCCGAGCGGGTGCTCGCAGCCATCAGCGGTGCGTTCTTCGTGGACAGCTGCACCATCGTGGAGGATCCCGAAGGCATCCCGCCGTTCGAGATGCCTTCCGCATCCCAGGAAGACGATGCAGAAAACGGAGGGATCGAAGCGATTTCTTCGTTCGCCGATCGCGATGCGCGCAGCGAGCGAGACGAAAAGCTGTCGAACCTGATCGCGCAGCTGGAGGAGACGAACCGGTCTTTGCGAGCGCACGCCGAGAGCCTTCCGAACGACCGCGTGCTCAGCGATATCGCGTTCTCGTACGCGCAGACCCTCGACCACCTGCGATCCACCGTCGCCCTTTCGCGCATCGAAGCGTTCGACCGCATCGCTCCATCGCTTCATAAGCTCGTCGAGGACTACGGGCGCCAGTTCGGCGTTCCCGTCGATCTGGAGCTCGAGCAAGGACGCATGGATCTGGATCGTTCGGTGCTCGCATCCATCGAGGAAACGCTCAGACGCGCCCTTCGATCATGTATCCGCGACGGCATCGAAAGCGCCGAGGAACGCGCCGACCTGGGAAAACCGGAACGCGCAACCATACGCTTGCGCCTGGAAAACGAAGGTTCGGATGTCGTTTGCCGCATCGAGCACGACGGCAGGCCCTTCGACGCGCACCGTATCGCCACGATAGCGTCGAAACGCGGCCTTCTCGCCCGTCCGCTGGACGCGTATTCCGACGAGGAGATAGGCGCGTTCATCCTTCTGCCGCAATTCTTCTTGCCGAGCGCCGCCAGCGACGGCAACGCCTTCGCAGAACTGAACGAGATAGGCTGCATGCTGCAGCGCATCGGCGGGCGCGGCACGATGCGCAACACCGAACGCGGCACGTTGGAGATCGTCCTACGCTTTCCCGTGCCGTTCACCGTGTTCGAAGCCGCCCTGCTGCGCACCGGAGGCGTCCGCTTCGCAGTTCCCGCACAGCAGATCGTGCGCTTCGAGGCGTTCGACCCCGCCCGCGTCCAGCGCGGCGGCGCAACGGGAGAAGGGTCGAAAGCAACCTCAACCTGGTACGAGGACGAACACGGCGCGCATATCGAGATGCTCAACCAAGGTGCCAAGCCCTTTCCGCTTGACGCGGCGCACCCCGCATATACCGTCCTGCTTGAAGCTCTGGGGGAACGATGCGCTTTGGCCGCAGACGACGTTGAGGGCTACGAGCGGATCTCGATGCTGCAGCTTCCGGCACTGCTCGACCGCCGGCGCATGCACGAACTGGGCTGCATCGGATACGCCATCCTGCAAGACGGTTCGCCCTGCATCGTGATAAGCGTACAGCGCTTTCTGAACGACGCGGCGAAGGACAGGGGAACCCATGCGCGACCGTAGCCAACGTCTGCACTGGATCGAAACGCTCATCGGCAAGGACCGCCAAGAGGCTCGGCGGAATAACGCGCTGGTCATCCCCACCGATGATGGAGACATGGCCATCGCGTTCTCGTCCATCGTCGAAGTGGTCGCCGCCAGCCGCGTGCAGCCCCTTGCCCTCTTGCCCGAGCAGTTCTGCGGCGTGCTGTTCCGCGGCAACGAGCTGGCCCCCATCGTCGACACGAGAGCCCCCGACACTGGACCGGGGCACGTCGTGCTCGTCGAAGGGGAAGGATGCCTGTTGGGGCTGCAGTTCTACGGCACGCCCTACGTCGTCGACCTCGACGAAACCGAACATGCCCTCTTGGCCATCGAGCGCCGTCCGAGCTTCCCGTCGGGAACGCTTCCCCTGCTGGATATCGACGCCGTAGCGAAAGCGCTGCTCGCCCTCGATTAACGCCGCAGTGCGCGAGCTCCCAACCAGCGCATCAGGTAGAATGGCTCGAACAACCAGCCACCGCATCCGACGGAAGGACGCATGCCATGGAGTTCGCACGCAGCACATGGAGGCTGTTCGCCGCCAATGCGCGAACCGCTATCCTGTTCGAATTCGGCTTCCGATTCTTGTTCGCCATCCTGTTCGTACCGGCATGTTTCGGCATGGTGGATCTCGCGATGGAAGCGGCCGGACTTGCCTACTTGGCCGACACGAACATGACGACTCTATTCGCGAATCCGCTGGCGTGGGTGTTTTTGCTCGTGGCCGCGCTTGTGCTGGCCCTCGGAGCCCTTTTCGAGATGTGCGCCCTCGTCGTTGTCATGCAGGCGGGAAAGACGGGTCGGCGCATCGGAGTGTTCGAAACGAGCCGGCTCGCATTCTCTTCCGCCCGGCGCATCGCACGCCCATCGAACTGGCTTCTTGCGCTGTTCGTGCTGCTGCTGGTTCCGCTCACGAACCTGACCGTCACTTCCTCGGCGCTCACCGGCGTGCGGCTTCCCGAGTTCATTATGGACTTCATCTGGGAAAACGGCGCGCTGACCGCGGTGTTCGTCATCGTGATGGCCGCACTGTACCTGCATGCGTTTTTTCTGGCGTTCGGCATTCACTTCTTCACGCTGTGCGACGAATCCTGGATGCAGGCACGCATCTCGAGCAGGAGCCTGCTGCGCGGCAACGCCTGGCGGCTGGCGCGCCGTCTGCTAGCCTTGTTCGCCGTGTTCGCGTCGGGAGCGGTCGCGGCCATAGTCGTCGGCGTCCTCATCTTGGCCGCCATCCTAGAAGGCGGCCTGCCGTTCGGAGTCTCCTTCGCGCTCACGCTCGTGATGTTCGCATTCACTATCGTGGTCGACTGCGTGTTCGCGCCGCTGAGCTATGCCGCCCTCAGCGCCACGTTCTACGAATTCTCGCAGGAGCGGGGCATCGACGTCCCTTACCGCATCGACGAGCCCTCGCGTACGTGCAGGACGAGGCTCGCGCGCGCAGCGGTCGGCTCCTTTCTCGCCATGCTCGGACTCGTTTCGTTGCTGTCCTACGACCCTTTGCACGGGGTATTCGAATCCGAAAGCCAGCGAGAGCCCGCGCCGGATTTCGCGATCACCGCGCATCGGGGCGGCGCGCGCGAGGCTCCCGAGAACACCTTGGCTGCATTCCAGAACGCTATCGACCAAGGCGCGGATTGGGTGGAGCTTGACGTGCAGCAGACGGCCGACGGCGTGCTCGTGGTGATGCACGATGCCAACCTCAAGCGCACGACGGGTCTGGATAAAGAGTTCTGGCAGGTCACGTACGACGAGATCAAAGACCTCGACAACGGCAGCTGGTTCGATCCCGCATTCGCAGACCAGCGGATATGCACGCTGGAAGAGGCGCTTGCGTTGTGCAAAGGCAAGATCAAGTTGAATATCGAGGTGAAGCCGGACGGCCACGGCGTCGACCTCGAGCGAAAGACGGTCGACCTCATCAACGCCTACGATATGAGAGACCAGGTGGCCGTCGCGAGCATCTCCTACGAGTCGCTCGCGAAGGTGAAGGAGATCGACCCCTCCATGCCCACCATGTACGACATGACGTTGGCTTACGGCTCCATCTCGAGCATCGAGCATGTCGATTATTTCAGCGTCGACGACTTCTTCGTCACCCAGGAACTCGTCGACGAAGTGCAAGGGGCGGGGAAGATCATATACGCTTGGACCGTCAACGACCCCGCCAACATGTCGCGCCTCATCGACTACGGCATCGACGGTCTGGTCACCGACGACATCGCACAGGCTCGCGAGCTGTACGAGGCGGCGCTGCACGAGGGGCACGAGTACTTCGACGCCATCTGATCGACGGCGGCGAACGCTTGCGAAGTGTTGGCGCGCCCGATGGCCCGCATGGGCGCCACCCGCAAGGCGACTCGTCGCCCCGCGCTTCGATATCGACGTCGTAATGGAAACGCCGCTCGCCCTCGACCAACGCCGCGATGGCCGAAAAAGCCGCCGTCGAACGCGGCTACTTCGCCGATGCGACCGATGCCGCCCGGTCGACGGCGTCCGCGAACGTTTTCGGACGCTCGTAGTGGATGTCGTGGCCCGATTCGACGACGACGGTTTCGCAGACAGCCACGAGCTGCTGCACGCGTGCGGCGTCCTCGTCGGAGTTGGCGGCGAGCAACGTACCATCCTCGCCGTAGTTCGTCTTCGCTTTCAGGTACACGGCAGGACAGGTTATACAGCGCAGAAGGTCGGCCTGGTCGATGCCGTCGAACCACGTGCCGTCGTAGAACGTCTCGCTGAACCGCACGTCGAAGTCGTCGTAGAAGTACAGGCCACGCACCCAGTCGTGCGGCACCCAGGCCAGCGTGAGATGCGCGTCGGGGTTCGCTGATCGCTCCTGCGCCGTCCACTCCGCGATTTTAGGCTGCAGTCCTCCGAACAGGCTGAACAGGTAGCTGTGCTGCGCGTAGTACACGGTCGGGTCGGCAACGTCGCCCTGCCGGAGGAACGCGTGCGTCACCATGAAGCCGTCTTTCCATGCGAAGCAGCCCGGTTCCTGCTGCATCTCGACCGGCGTGACGCGGAAGAAGGGCGGATCCTCCAACACGCATGCCGTCACCTGCTCAGCATCGTTGGCGGCCAGCCACGCGGCGATGATGCCGCCCGACGAATGGCCCGACACGAGGTAGCAAGCGCCGATCTTTTGCGCAGCGAAGGACTTGAACGCGCGCCCGATGGCCTCGCACGAGTAAAGCGCCGGATCGTGGCTCGATTCGCCGTGGCCGAAACAATCGACGGCGAACACGTGGTAGCGCTGCGCGAGATCGGGCAGCACGCGGGCGTAGTCCTCCCACTGCATGCCCTGGCCGTGCACGAGCACGAGCGCCGGCCCGTTGTCGGGACCTTCGGCGTAGTTGACGACGGCCTCGATCATCGAGCCGGTTGCCTCGCCCGCAAGCGAAACTTCCACGCGAGCCCGCTTCTCAACGAAGCCAGCAGCGACCGCTTTCGCCAGGTCGCGCTCCTCGCCATGACGGCTGTTGCCCACGTACCATGCCAACGCAGCAGCGATGCACACTGCCAGCGCCGCGATGATGACGGCTGCGGTCATGCCGACCCTCCTCTTCCCGGTTGCGCCCATGCTTCCTCCTTGCGCTCGACGCCCACGTCGCCCAGCGCGGCGGGGCTATCGGTCGACCATGCTGCGGAGCATCGACACGCGGTCCATGAACTCGTCGGCTTTCAGGATGGCCAAGCCCTGCTCCTCGTCGCCCAGCACCAACAGGGCATCGCCGGCCTCGATGCCGAACAGCTCGCGCGCCTGCTTGGGGATGACGATCTGCCAGCGCTCTCCCACCGTGACGGTGCCGAACAGATGCTTGCCGCGCGGCGGCATGGGCAGCATCGTACCGTGCGGGTCGTAGCCTACGAGCGCGTCCAGCGACACGTCGAGCGCCTCGGCCAGCGCGCCGGCATTGGCCAAGTCGGGCGTCGAATCGCCCGTCTCCCACTTCGTCACCGTCTGGCGCGACACGCCCAAACGCTCGGCTAGCTGCTCCTGGGTAAGCCCGACCATCTTGCGCCTGCTCTGAATGTTCGAACCGATCATGTTTTTCATACTCCTCGCCGCTTATGGTAATCCGCCCACCGGCCACGATCCACCAACCCATGATGACAGATTCCGCGAATCTCGTCGCGTTTCGGCTGCATCGGCAAACGAAAGCCCGGCTCTCCCTCCTGAACTCGACCGGCAAATCCTGGATTTTCGCCGCCTCCGCTTCGGCGACAAGCAGTTGCGCTCAAGGCATCCGATCAGAACAAATGTTTCACGTGAAACATTCAGGCGTGAAAAAGGCCGCCGCATCGCGATGGATGCGGCGGCCGGGTTCGCGGGTTCGCGGGTTCGCGGGTTCGCGCTTCATGCGCTTGCGCGAGGTGGGTCCGGACCGAAAAGGCTACAGCAGCTCCTCCACGGCGGGCGCCACGACGTCGGGGATGGACGCGGTGGGCTCGAAGCGGCGCACGACGTTGCCCTCGCGGTCGATGAGGAACTTCGTGAAGTTCCACTTGATGTCGGGCTTGCCCGCATAGTCGGGATCGTCCTTCGCCAGCAGGTCTTCCAGAACCGGCGTCAACTCGTGGCCCTCGTCGAAGCCCTCGAAGCCCTTCTGCTGCTGCAGGTAGGCGAACAACGGATCGGCGCCTTCGCCGTTGACCTCGATCTTCGCGAACTGCGGGAACGTCACGCCGAAACGGGACGTGCAGAAGCGCGCGATCTCCTCGTTCGTACCGGGAGCCTGATGGCCGAATTGGTCGCACGGGAAGTCGAGGATGTCCAGACCACGCTCGTGCAAGGTGGTGTACAGCGCCTCGAGCTGGGCGTACGTAGGCGTGAAACCGCACTCCGTGGCGGTGTTCACCACCAGCAGCACGCGGCCTCGGTAGTCGGCGAGCGACACGTCGTTGCCCTGCTGGTCCTTCACGGTGAAGTCGTAGATGCTGGAAGCCATGGATCCTTCTTTCGATGAGGGGTTGTCCGTCGTCTGTGATCGAACCTATGATACCGCTAAATGATACTTTGTTGATAACATTTTACGGAACGGTCATACTTCGGCCACTTGCGGCGAGCCGCAGCGTCGTCGGAGCAGCCTCACTTCCAGCTGATCGCCGCCGCCTCCTTCGGGGCGGTGCGCCGATAGCGCACGGCCGGATACCCCAGCACGAGCGCGGTGACCACCTTCTGCTTCCGGCCGAGCCCCAGCTCGCGACGAAGCCCGCGCGACAGGCGCGCGGCCATCGTGAAGAAACCGCTGTACAGCACGCCCAAACCGTGCGCCTGCGCCATGAGCTCCATATTGGAGGCGGCCAGCGCTCCGTCGATGTCCCCGCGTGCGATCACGACGATGACCGCGGGCGCGCCCTTGAAGAAGAACCGGTCGTCGATGGAGGTGCGGCGCGCCATCGAGCTCGTAAGCCGCACGAACGGCATCACGCGCCTGAACAGGCGCACCGCCCGCGCCTCGAAGCGCGCGATGTCGTCGCGCAGCACCACGAACGACACGTCCTGCTCGTTCTTGGCCGTAGGCGTCAGCCGCCCCGCCTCGACGATGCGCGCGAAGACGTCGTCGGGAACGGGCCGGTCGGCGAAGCGGCGGATGCTGCGCCGCGCGCCGAGCGCTTGCTGCAGCCGATCAGGGTCGAGGGCCGTTGGCGCGCCGGCGTCCAGCTCCCTCGGCTCTTCCTCGAACCCGGTCATCGTGACGGCCGCTTGCGGGCAGATGGCCACGCAGTGGCCGCACATGAGGCAGTCCTGCGAGATCACCGCGGCTTTCCCCTGCTCGACCACGATGTTGGCGGCCGGGCAATCCTCCCGGCACAGCCCGCACCCGATGCAGCGGGCCTCGTCGATGAGAACCTCGTGACGATCCCTCATCGCGCATCGCCTCCGCATGCGCCGTCGCCCGCATCCGTCCAGATGTCGTGCCGATGGCGCGCCTTCGACTTCTGGCCGTACTCGATGGCGCGCGTCGGGCACCCTGCGATGCAGGCCATGCAATGCGTGCAGGAGCCGTTCCATGCGGGCTTGCCGCCCGCGAGCGCGATGTTGTTCAGCGGGCAGCGACGCACGCAGGTGCCGCACGCCGTGCATGCATCCGTCGCGACGAACTTCGCATCGTGCACGAGCACGGGGTAGAACAGCGCGTTCTCGGGGCCGCTGCGGAAACGACCCTTCGCCGTGACCGGCTCTTCGGGAAGCGGCTCGCCGCGGCGAACGAGATCAGCCACCTCGTCGATGCGCGGCTTGGCGCGCTCGATCAGAGCGCGGCACTCCGCTTCGTCCGGCGTGTCGTACAGCGCCAGGTAGTTCTCGGGCATGAGAACCGATGCGAGGCCGCGAAAGCGCAGCCCGACGCCCGCGCACAGCTTCTGCGCATAGGCGGCCGCGTTGCCGACGCTTCCCCCGCAGGTCAGGACGAAGTAGGCGTCGTTGCTGCCCGCGAAGGACGCACCGCGGATCCACCGATCCACCACCCGGGGCAGGCGCCACGCATAGGTGGGCGCCACGAACACGAACGGCTTCCGTGAGCGAAGGGGCGCCGATGTCCCCTCCTTCATGATGCAGTTGATGGAGACGACCTCGTCGTCGAGCGCCTCGGCTAGCCGCCGCGCCGCCCATTGGCTGTTGCCCGTGCCGCTGAAGTACAGAATCATGGTGCTTCGCTCCGTTTCGATGGTATGCTGTAACCCGATACATTTTGTATCAGGTTGTGCTCGACCGTCAATCGTCGACCGGAGACAAAACGGGGTGATGTGTCTCATGGACAAAAGAAAGCTCGCGAACCAGCAAGTGAAGGACCGCCTGCTTGCCGCGCTCATAGATTTCGCCGGACGCAAGGACTGGTCGAAGGTGACCGTCACCGAACTGGTGGAGCAGGCGGGCGTCGCGCGCGCGTCGTTCTACCGCAACTTCTCGTCGGTCGAAGACCTGGTGGACTACGGCATCCGCCAGGTGACGCAGCGCTACCACGAGGGCATGCCCACGACGGACGGCAACCCTCGCAGCCGCGAGCGCATCGAGTACCAGTTCCGCTTCTACCAGGAGCACGCGAGCCTCGTGCTGGGGTTTCACCGGGCGAAGGCCTCCACGTCGCTGCTCGACCTCGTCACCGACTGCGAGATCGCCTCGCACGGCGACATGTCCGCAAGCTCGCCCGAACGCTACCAGCTGTACTTCTACGCCGGCGCGTTCTACAACGTGCTGATCTGCTGGCTCGAAAGCGGGATGAAGGAGTCCCCCGCCGCCATGGCCGACGAGTTCGCCCGCATGCTCCACGGCACGCGATAGCGAAGCGAGCTATTTCGACTCCCCCTCTGGACCAGCACCGACATAGATGGGGTTGTCGGCAGCCGAGGGGTCGCCCACCATGACGAGGATGTCGTAGTCCTTGTTCCATCCTCCCGCCCAGTCGTCGCCGTCGTAGCAGTACACGCTCGCAAGCCCGACCACTTTCAGCAGATCGCCCAGCTCCTCGGCTTCCGCGCTGTTTTCCTCATGGTAGTACGACACGCGCGTCGACGGTACGTTGAAGTAGGTCGCGTTGTCCACCGTCACGTTCTCGAACCCCGCGGCGCGCACCTTCTCGGCCACCTCGGCGGCTGCGCCCTCGATGCCGCAACCGTTCAACACGAGCACCGTCACCTGGTCCTTGCCGATGCGCACAGGTTCCGCGCTATCGGCCGAAGCCGGCTCGGGCGCGGAAGCCTCATGGGAAGGAACGCTCTCCTCTGCATGCGAGGATGTGGATTCAGGCGCAGCGGGAGAACCGGTCGAGCACGAGCAGAGCAGCATCCCCGTCGCAAGGCACGCGAATGCACCAGCAAGAAAAATGTGACGAATGCCTGCCATAACTCCACCTTTCTCCAGCGAAAGAGCCGGAGGCCTTCCGACGTTTTTCCAGTATACACACTTACAAAGAAGGCTACGCCGCGCAACCGCCGCACGACAGTAACGTGCAGGCCTGAGATCAGTCTTTCCCAAGCGTCCATACAGCTTAATAAACTTAGTTAGAAAGCTTGTAAAACTTAGAAATACCTCTATACTGACAACCATCGAAAAAGGAGGCGACCGAGTTCATGGACGATAGGGAATTTCATAGCGTAATCGCACATCTGAGGGTCGCCGGCACCGACAACCAGTCGTTCGAAGTCAAATCGTGCCGCAAAGAACTAACGCGCGATATCGGAAGAACCATCTCGGGCTTCGCGAACGCTTCCGGAGGCACCATCATCTGCGGGCTCGACGAGAATGACGACTTCAAGCCTGTTAAAGGGTTCGATGCTGCCCGCATCCAAGATGCGCTTGCAAACTATTGCGGCGAGAAGATGAGGCCTCCCATACGGCCCATAATCGAGACGTTTATCCTAGAAGGCAAGCCCGTGCTCGCAGCCCACATCCCCGAGCTGCTTCCCGTGCAAAAGCCCTGCTACATCACCGCAAGCGGCTGCTATGGCGGATCGTATATTCGTGTCGGCGACGGCGACCGCCGTCTGTCAGGATACGAAATCGACCGCCTGATCGACGAACACGAACAACCCCGTTACGACGACCGGATCGTCCGGGAAGCCACGCTTGACGATTTGGATCCCGATTTAGTAACCGGCTTGCTCCGCCGCGAGAGGAGTCTCCATCCAAGCCGCCTCGGAACCATGGATGACGAAACCTTGCTTTGCAAGCTGCACGTCGCCAAAGCAGACGACCACGGATTGCTGCACCCCACTCTCGCAGGCCTACTCGCTTTAGGAACGTACCCTCAAGAATTCTATCCATGCCTCGTCGTGACCTTCACATCCTATCCTGGCAGAATCAAAGCTGAAACTCTTCCCGGCACGCGGCGCTTCGTCGATTCGTTCACCTGCGTCGGACCTATTCCCGACATGATCGAAGACGCCGTCGCAGCCGTAACCAAGAACATGCGCACAGGAAGCCGCATTCAAGGGACGTTTCGTTACGATGTGCCCGATTATCCTGCCCCTGCCGTTCGCGAGGCCATCGCGAACGCGCTCATGCATCGCGACTACTCGCCCAATGCGCAGGGAACCTCCGTAGCAGTCGACCTGTATGCAGACCGTCTGGAAATCATCAATCCCGGCGGTCTGTACGGCACCATGACCGTGAGCGATCTGGGAGAAAAGCATGCAGCCGGATCGTACAGAAACCAGTACCTTTCCAATATCCTAGAAAGCACTCCTCGAGCTCTCAACCATCCAACAGCTCCCGACGGTTACGTTGCGGAGCGACGCGGCACAGGCTTTTTCGTCATCAACGACGAGGTGCGACGCGCCGGGAAACCAGACCCCGAGCCGTACGACTCGCTGACGCGCTTCTGCCTGACTTTCAGAAACGAATGGGAGCCTTCCGATTCGCGCGCGTTCATCGTACCGGAGAGCGAAGGGATACGGCTCCCCATCCAGAGCGCGGATGACGAATCGAATATCCCGAAGATTGCAGGCACGCGACCTGAAAGGCTCGAGTACGCCATCGTGGAGCTTGCCGCAGCACAAGAATCGGTGAGCATGCGCGAGTTGATGGAAGAACTCAAGCGCTCAAGGCCCACGATCAGAAAACGTGTAGCGGATCTCGTCGAACGGGGAGTGCTTGCTCCAACCGGAGCGATGAACAGCCCTCATGTACGCTATCGGCTGGTAAACCGATAGCGGTTCCACGAAGGACGGGCCTCTCGGCCCGTCCTTCGAACTTCCTTATGCCCGCTCCGTCTCGATTTCCAGCGCGCCGGCTTCTTCTTGGACGGCCTGGGGGCGGCCGGCGTCCACGAACCGGTCGCGCGCCTTCTTCGCCTCGGCCTCCTTGTCGGCAAGGTTCGCCTTCGCCACGCTGATCATCAGCTTGATGCGGTTGAGCTGGTTCACCTCGGACGCGCCGGGGTCGTAGTCCACCGCCACGATGTTGCTTTCCGGGTAGCGGCGACGCAGCTCTTTGATGACCGCCTTGCCCACCACGTGGTTCGGCAGGCACGCGAAGGGCTGCGTGCATACCACGTTCGGCGCACCGGTTTTGATGAGCTCCACCATCTCGGCGGTCAGCAGCCAACCCTCGCCCATCGAGTTGCACAAGGACAGGATCTCGCTCGCGTACTCGGCCAGCTCGTAGATGTCGGCCGGCGGCTCGAAGCGGCTGGAGTCCTGCAGCGCCTTCGTGACGGGCGCCCGCATCTTCGCGATGGCCCACAGCCCGATGCGGGAACCCAGCGCGCCCTTCGCCGAACGACCGAGCGGGTCCTTCTGGAAGATGCCGCCGGCGATGCCGAACAGGAAGAACTCGGCCAAGCCCGGCACCACGGCCTCGCAGCCCTCGCGTTCGATGACGTCGACGATCTGGTTGTTCGCAGTGGGATGGAACTTCACCAGGATCTCGCCCACCACACCCACACGCGGCTTCAACCCCTCGCCGGCCAGCGGCAGCGTATCGAAGTCTTCCACGATGCGGCGCACCGTCTTCTTGAACTCGCCGCGCTTCAAGCCACTGCGCAGCTGCGCCTTGCACGTCGTCATCCAGTGGTCGAACAGGCGGTTCGCGCTGCCCTCCTCGACCTCGTACGGACGCGTGCGGTACAGCGCCATCATCAGCAGGTCGCCGTAGAAGATGGCGTATGCGGCCTGCAGCAGCATGGACGGCGTCACCTTGAAGCCGGGGTTGCTCTCGCCCAGATCCTTGAACGACAGCGCGATGACGGGAATATGCGGCAGCCCCACCGAGGCCAGCGCCTTGCGGATAAGCGAGATATAGTTCGTGGCGCGGCAGCCGCCGCCTGTCTGCGTGATGATGACCGCCAGCTTGTCGGTATCGTAGCGGCCGGACATGACGGCCTCCATGATCTGACCGGTGACCAGCACCGACGGATAGCAGATGTCGTTGTTCACGTACTTGAGGCCCGCATCCACCGCCCCGTGGTCAACCGACGGCAGCAACTCGAGGTTGTAGCCGTTGCGCTGGAAAATGTCCATGAGCAGGTCGAAATGGATGGGTGCCATCTGCGGGCAGAGGATGGTGTAGCCCGCGTCCTTCATCTCCTGCGTGAACACGGCGCGCGGGAACTCGGTGGTGGCGCCTTCGCGCTGCTTGAAGCGCTCGGCCACCTCGGGCGCCGCCTTCTCGGTGAACGTCCGGGGCACCGTGCGCGCGATCTCGGCGGCGATGCGGCCCTCGGTCACGCCGGTTTTCGCGTCAATGGCGGCCTCGGGCGAGGCGAGGAACTTGTCGGGGTCGAACGACACCGCCGGGCAGCCGCACGGCGTGCGTTCGGCCTCGGCCTGCTCGTCGGCCTGGTCCTTGAGCGCCGCCAGCAGGCTGCGCACGCGGATGCGCGCCGCGCCCAAGTTCGACACCTCGTCGATTTTGAGGACGGTGTACACCTTGCCCGCCGCCTCGAGGATCTCCTGCACCTGGTCGGTGGTCAGCGCGTCCAGACCGCAGCCGAAGCTGTTCAGCTGGACGAGGTCGAGGTCGGCCCGCTCGGTGGCCACCTTCGCCGCCGCATACAGGCGCGTGTGGTACATCCACTGGTCCACCAGGCGGATGGGGCGCTCCAGCGTGCCGAGGTGCGCGATGGAGTCCTCGGTGAGCACCGCCAGGCCGAAGCTGGTCAGAAGCTCGGGGATGGCATGGTTGATCTCGGGGTCGTTGTGGTAGGGGCGCCCGGCCAGCACGATGCCGTGCGTGCCCGTGGCCTCCATCCAGGCCAGCGTCTCCTCGCCCTTCGCGCGGATGTCGCGCTTGAACGCCTCGTCCTCGGCCCACGCGGCGTCCACGGCAGCGTCAACCTCGGCCTGCGTCGGCGCGCCGGCCGCGCCCATGAGCTCAGGATGCGCCTCCACCAGCTCCACGAACAGGCGCTTCTTGAGGTGCTCCTTCTGGTCGTACGGCAGCCACGGCGTGAGCAGCTCCACGTCGGAGGTGCGCAGCTCGTCGATGTTGAGGCGCAGCGCCTCGGGGTAGCTGGCCACGATGGGGCAGTTGAAGTGGTTGCCCGCGCCCTCGTCTTCCTGGCGCTCCCACTTGCTGCATGGGAACCAGATGAAGTCGGGATGCTTGTCCAGCAGGTTCATGATATGGCCGTGGGAAAGCTTCGCCGGATAGCACACCGACTCGGACGGCATGGATTCGATGCCCGCCTCGTAGGTCTTCTTCGTGGACGGGTCGGACAGCACCACGCGCCAGCCCAGCTTCGTGAAGAACGTGAACCAGAACGGGTAGTTCTCGTACTGGTTGAGCGCGCGCGGGATGCCCACGCTGCCGCGCGGCGCGTCCTCGGGCGCCAGCGGCTCGTAGCCGAACAGGCGCTGGCTCTTGTACTCGTAGAGGTTCGGCACGGCGCTCTTGCTCTCGTCGAACGTGCCCGCGCCCTTCTCGCAGCGGTTGCCCGTGATGAAGCGGCGGTGCTTGCCCGTGACGTCGTCCACGCCGAAGTCGTTGACGGTAAGCAAGCAGTGGTTCGAGCACGCCTTGCAGCGCACGGTTTTCTGCGTGGGCGAGAGCGCCGCCAGCTGCTCGAGCGACAGCAGGCTGGAAACGACTTCGACGGAGCCCTCGGCCGCATCGAACTCGCTGCTCCACGAGTCTCCCGCCTCGGCCTTGCGCGCCTCGCGGGCGACGGCCTCCTGGTAGCGCTCGCGCGCCAACAGGGCCGCGCCGAACGCGCCCATGTTGCCGGCGATGTCGGGGCGCACGGCTTCCACCTCCGACAGCTGCTCGAACGCGCGCAGCACGGCATCGTTCAAAAACGTGCCGCCCTGCACGATCACTTTCGTTCCAACGTCGTGCGGGTCGCGGATTTTGATGACTTTGAACAGGGCGTTCTTGATGACGGAGATGGCCAGGCCCGCGGCGATGTCGCCCACGGTGGCGCCTTCCTTCTGCGCCTGCTTCACGCGGCTGTTCATGAACACGGTGCAGCGGCTGCCCAGGTCGACGGGGCGCTTGGCCTCGATGGCAGTCTGAGCGAACTCGGCCACGCCCAAGTTGAGGCCCGTGGCGAAGCTCTCGATGAAGCTGCCGCAGCCCGAGCTGCACGCTTCGTTCAGCATGATGTGGTCGATCACGCCGTCCTTCACGCGCAAGCACTTCATGTCCTGGCCGCCGATGTCGAGGATGAACTCCACGCCCGGCAGCATCTCCTGCGCGCCGCGCAGGTGAGCCACGGTCTCGATCTCGCCGGAATCCACGCGCAGCGCTTCCAGCAGCAAGTGCTCGCCGTAACCGGTCACCGTGGCGTGGCCGATACGCACGAGCGGCTCGCCCGTGTCGGCATTCACCGGCATGTCGTTGTACAGGTTGGTCAGCGCGGCGCGGGCGCAGCCCAGCACGTCGCCCTTGTTGCTGGCGTAATGCGACCACAGAAGCGCGCCGTCCTCGCCGATGAGCGCAGCCTTGAACGTAGTGGAACCGGCGTCGATGCCCAGATAGGCCGTGCCCTCGTAGTCCATCAGCTCGCCGCGACGCACGCATTCGCCGTCGTGGCGTTGCTTGAACCGGGCGTACTCACCCTCGTCGGCAAACAGCGGCGGCAAACGCACCACTTCGGAGCCCTGGATGTCGCCGAGGTTCTTCAGGCGGTCCAGCACGTCGGACAGAAGCTCGGCCTTCACCGTCTCGCTGGCTGCGCCCGCGATAGCGCAGCCGCTGGCCACGAACAGATGCGCGTTCTCGGGCACGATGATGTGCTCGTCGTCCAGCTCCAGCGTCTCGTAGAAGCGTTTACGCAGCTCGGGAAGGTACTGCAAAGGGCCGCCGAGGAAGGCCACGTGACCGCGGATAGGGCGGCCGCACGCCAGGCCGGAGATGGTCTGGGTGACCACCGATTGGAAGATGGACGCGGCGATGTCCTCCTTGCGGGCGCCTTCGTTCAGCAGGGGCTGCACGTCGGTCTTCGCGAACACGCCGCAGCGGCTGGCGATGGGATAGATGGTGGTGGCTTCACGAGCAAGCTCGTTCAAGCCGCCGGCGTCGGTGTTCAGCAGCGCGGCCATCTGGTCGATGAACGCGCCCGTGCCGCCGGCGCACGTGCCGTTCATGCGCTGCTCGATGCCCTGGTCGAAGTAGATGATCTTCGCGTCCTCGCCGCCCAGCTCGATGGCCACGTCGGTTTTGGGGATGAAGGTTTCCACCGCCGTCTTCGAGGCGATGACCTCCTGCACGAACTCGATGCCCAGCCACTGTGCCAGCAGCAGGCCGCCCGATCCCGTGATGGCGATGGTCATGCGCTCAGGGCCGAAGTCGACCGCGGCCTCCTCCAGCACTTCCACGATGGTGGCGCGCACGTCGGCGTGATGGCGGCGGTACACCGCGAACTTCACGTCGTTCGCCTCGTCGAGGATGGCCAGCTTCACCGTGGTCGAACCCACGTCGATGCCGATATGCAGGTTGTTGTTCTCTTTCATAGCTCCCTTGCCTTACAGCTTGATCGATTCGCCCGGTTTGATGAAGAACAGCCTCATGGCGATAAGCGCCATCTCCTCCGAGCTTTCCCGCATGCCCGTCTCGATCCAGCGCGTGATGACGCCGAGATAGGCGGACGCGAAGAACGCCACGTAATAGCCGACGAACGGTTCGGGGTCGTTGCGGTAACGCTCGTGCAAGACGGACTGGACGAGGTTCGTGCACAACGAGTCGCGCAAGCGAGGGCCGAAGCCCACATCGCCGCCGGAGCCCAACACCGCATGAAGGAACGCGCCCTGCTCGCGCAGGTAGTCGAACAGACCAACCAGCAGCGGCAACGGCTTCTTACGAGCGCGATAGCCCAAAAGCTCGTGCACGGTGAGGTTGCGCATCTGCACCTGAAAGCGCTCGAGATCTTCCATGACCTCGGCTTCCAGCTGAGCCAGCAGATCGTCTTTATCGCGGAAATGGTTGTAGAACGTGCCGCGGTTGAGGTCGGCTCGCTCGCACAGATCGTTCACCGAGAAGCCGTCGAAGCTGCGCTCCTCCATCAGCTCGATGAGCGCGTCGCGCAGCGCGCGCTTCGAGCGCAGGATGCGACGATCCTGCGGCGCAGCCGTGCACCGGCGCGCCGACTGGACGGCGGCAGCGGCTGGTGAGACGGTTGTCGTAGTCATGATCACCTCTATTGAACAGCTGGATCAATAATGAACAGGTTGTTCATTAACGGGTATTATACCCGTTCGCTGCACCGAATACAACGAGGAGCGCTCAATTGACCCTACGCCGATCACCTTTGCAACGATGAGACGCCGTCGCGTCAGGACTGGGCGGCCCGGCTGCGCCAGCTCGGCTTGAGCCCGAAGCCCCTACGCGCTCGCATCCGCCCAATCCGAGCTCGTATCTGCCCGTTCCGGGGTCGGCATCGAGCAATTCGAGCCGAAGAGCACGACGGTCGGCAGCATCGCATCTGACGCTCGGGCCGAGCCGCCAACCACTCGTACGAATGTTTCATGTGAAACATTCGTACGCTTTTCATAAGGATCTTGCACGCGTTATCTGCTGAAGCTTTTCGCAGAGGTTCTCCGCTCGAAAAATATTGTCACCCTAGCTCACACTTCTCGTTGACGACCTCCTCGTCTCTCCCTATCATTGATCCCATGGGTACCAAGGAACAACTGCTGCGCTTGCTGGAGGACAACCGCGAGCGCCACGTATCGGGCGCCGCCATGGCCAAGGCCATCGGCGTGAGCCGCAACGCAGTGTGGAAAGCCGTCAAGGCGCTGCGTGCCGAAGGATATGCCATCGATGCGGTCACGAACAGGGGGTACGCTCTCTCGCAAGAAAACGACTTGTTGTCGCCCCAAGGTATCGAGCGGTTCCTGCCGGACAGCCACGCTTTCGCCGTCACCGTGCGCAAACGCGTGGACTCCACGAACGCTGAAGCGCGCCGCCGCGCGCTCGAAGGCGCGGCCGAAGGCACCGTCGTCGTTGCCGAGGAGCAGACCGCCGGCAAAGGACGGCCCGGAAAGACGTTCTTCTCTCCTGCCGCCACCGGCTTGTACCTCAGCATCGTGCTGCGCCCCACGTTGGCCGCCGACCGCGGCCAATTCATCACATGCGCCGCAGCCGTGGCGTGCGCGCAGGCTATCGAGCAGGTGACGGGCGCAGAGTCACTCATCAAGTGGGTAAACGACATCTATTGCGACGGCCGGAAGGTGGCGGGCATCCTCACCGAGGGCGTGGTGGACATGGAGTCGGGGCACTTCGAGCATGCCGTTCTGGGCATCGGCGTGAACGTGAAGCCGCCGGCCGACGGGTTCCCGCACGACATCGCCGACGTCGCCGGCGCCGTGCTCGACGATCGCACGGGCGCGGTGCGCTGCGAGCTGGCGGCCGCCATCCTCGCGCGCTTCTGGAGCCTCTACCAGCACATGGACGACCCGAAGCTGCACGACGAGTACCGGCGCCGTTGCTTTCTGCTGGGGCAGCCGCTGATCGTGCGCCAGGGGGCTTCGCGCGTGCGCGCCCGCGCCGTCGATCTCACGCCCGACTTCAAGCTGGTCATCGAGCTGCCCGACAAATCCCGCCGCGAGCTCCCCTACGGCGAGGTGACCATAGGCTCCATCGCCTCCCATCCTTAGCGCCCTCCCTGTGTTTCACGTGAAACATTTGTTCATGCCCGGCTCAAACCGCGATCCTCTTCCATGAGAAGAAACGCCGAAAACGGGGGAAACGCGCCGTTGGCGTGCGCGCGGTTTGCTATGCTGGTTCGATACGCATCGCGAACCATCATTTGAGAGAAAGACGGGGCATCATGCAGATCACGCCTGCTGAAATCGCCGAGACGCTTGCCATGGTGAGCAAGCAGCACCTCGACATCCGCACGATCACGCTGGGGTTGAACCTGCGAGGTTGCACGGACGCCGATATAGACGTCATGGCGCGCAAGGTGTACGACCGCATGACCGCCGCCGCCGAGCGTCTCGTGCCCACGGCCGAGCAGCTGGAGCGCGAGTTCGGCATCCCCATCGTGAACAAGCGCATCTCGGTCACTCCCATCGCCGAGATCTGCGCCGCCACGAACGCCGCCGACCTCACCCCCATCGCCGTGGCCATGGACAAGGCCGGCAAGGAAGTGGGCGTCGACTTCGTCGGCGGATTCAGCGCGCTCGTGCACAAGGGCGCGTCCAAGGCCGACCACAAGCTGATGGACTCCATCCCCCACGCCCTGTCCGTCACCGACAACGTGTGCTCGTCGGTGAACGTGGGCTCCACGCGCGCGGGCATCAACATGGACGCCGTGCTCAAGATGGCCGGCATCATCAAAGCCACGGCCGAGGCCACAGCCGACCGCCAGTGCATCGGTGCCGGCAAGCTGGTGGTGTTCTGCAACGCCGTGGAGGACAACCCCTTCATGGCCGGTGCGTTCCACGGCTCGGGCGAGGCCGACGAAGTGGTGAACGTGGGCGTGTCCGGCCCCGGCGTGGTGCGCGCCGTGCTGGCCGACCTGCCGAAGGACGCCGACATTACATCGGTTGCCGAAGCTATCAAGGCCACCGCATTCAAGATCACCCGCGCCGGCGAGCTCATGGCGCGCGAGGCAAGCAAGCGCTTGGGCGTGCAGCAAGGCATCCTCGACCTGTCGCTGGCACCCACCCCGGCTGAGGGCGACTCGGTGGCCCAGATCCTCGAGGCCATCGGCGTGGGCCAGTGCGGCGGACCGGGCACCACGGCAGCGCTCGCCATGCTGAACGACGCCGTGAAGAAGGGCGGCGTCATGGCTTCGTCGTCCGTCGGCGGCCTGTCCGGCGCGTTCATCCCCGTGTCCGAGGACGCCGGCATGATCCGCGCGGCCGAGGACGGTGCGCTGTCGCTGGAGAAGCTGGAGGCCATGACCTGCGTGTGCTCGGTGGGCCTCGACATGATCGCGGTTCCCGGCGACACGTCCGTCGAGACCATCTTCGGCATCATCGCCGATGAGTGCGCCATCGGCATGATCAACTCCAAGACCACCGCCGTGCGCCTCATCCCGGCCATCGGCAAGACGGTGGGCGACCAGCTGGACTTCGGCGGCTTGCTGGGCTACGCCCCGGTCATGCCCGTGAACCAGTTCGCCGGCACCACGTTCGCCCACCGCGGCGGCCGCATGCCCGCGCCCCTCAACTCCTTGAAGAACTAACGAGGCGATCAGCCAGCGCGTTTCCGAAAGCGGCCCTGCGGGGCCGCTTTTGCTATCACCCCCATTCCATCACGAAGCGCTCGTAGCGTTGGGTTTGGTGAAACATGCGGACAAGATGCACGATCGACTCTTGAACTCTATACACCACGACATAACTCTTAACTGTCATTTCTCGATACTCGTTCTTGGCCAAGGTTGGTTTTGTTGAAACGGAATTCGCAAATGGGGTGGTTTCCAAAAAATCGATGACCCTATCCATTTCATTGATCAATGCCAGGGCTGATCGGGGCGATTTCAAATCGTCTACAAGATACGCAAGTATGTCGTCATAGTCGCACTCGAAACGCAGCGACTTATTGACCGTATAACCCATATTTTTCCCGCATCCTATTTTGCATCTCCCGAGCCGATCCTACCCGGCCCTCGGCGATATCGCGCTCGGCCTCGTCGAGCTTGTCCTTGACGGAGACGACCTTCTTCTTCATGGCTTTATACTGCGCAATCAGATCTTCCCCTTCGTAGCCCTCGTTGATCAGATAGCGAAGGATGTCGATGGTCACGTCTTCGTCTTCGACGTCGAGCGGCTGCAAAAACATGCCTTTGTCGGTCCACGTGCAGAGCGCGTAGTCTTTGAACCCCGCCTCCTCGTACGCTTTCGCGGGGATGGTGATCTGCCGTTTGCTGGAAATCTTTATTGCCAGCGGTTCTGCCAAAGCTGCTGAGCCCATACTGCATCTCCTTTACCAAGCGCTTGGTGCTTGGCATCAGTGTATCACACGCGAACGACTACCAGGGTATCTCTTCGTAGACGAGGCCCTTCTCCTCGGCCAGGTAGGCGAACAGCTCGTCGCAGTCGAACACTTTGATGGACGACTTTTCGAAATCCTTTTGATTGCGCGCGATGATGGCATCGGCTTTCAGCTTCAGCGCGCATTGGTGCACGCACGAGCCCTCGAGATCCGACCATGAGGAATCAAGCGCAGCATCGAACTCAACCTCGTTGACGCCGCATATGCGAACCCCTTGGCGAAGCTTCTTCAAATCACGTTTCAGCTGGACAGCGAGTGCAGGCTTTCCTCCTCCCGTCAGGGTATAGAAAACATCATTCGCTTGCGCAGAGCTGAACCAGAGTTCATGCTCTGAAAGAAATCCCAGCAAGATGAGTTTTCGTGCGGCAGCATAGAAAGGATCTCTCATTTTGAGGTAATCGATCACAATGCTCGAATCCAGCATCAGCCTCATGAGAAATCCTTGCTCGTCGCAAGACCGCGCGATACCAAGCGCTCCCGCCTGATCTCATCGTCGGTCATGGTGGAGAAGCGATCCTTTCGAGGAATGCTGTCCACCCAGGCAATCGCCTCGGCGATCTCCTCCTGCGTGTATTTCCGCCGCCCCTGCTCCTCCGGAAACGGCAGCTTTTTATTCTCCAGCACGTAGTCGTACAGGCGGTTCACCACCTGCGAGGCGTTCGTGCCCAGCTGTTCGAGCACGCGGTTGCCCGCCTCTTTCTTCTCCTGCGACATGCGCGCCGTCACCATCGCATCGGCCATGCTGCACCTCCTATGTTGTACGTACAACATTAATATAGCATGTTAGCACACGAAGCGAAAGACTCTCGCGTTCGAAGAACCGCGGATGCAAACGCGCCCCTTCCCTACTTCCCTCTCACCACGGCGCCGAAGGGCAGCAGGGCAAGCTTCGCCTGCTTGAAGCATTGCAGGCCGAAGGGGATGCCGATGACGGTGATGCACAGCAGCACGCCGTTGAGCAGCGCCTCGAGCGCCAGGAACACGCCGCCGAACACGAACCACAGCACGTTGAGGATGGCCGACCCCGCGCCCCCGCCGTATTCGACTTCCTTGCCGAACGGGAAGAACGCGAGCCCCGCCATCTTGAAGCACTGCGTGCCCACGGGGATGCCCACGATGGTGATGCACCACACAAGGCCGACGAGGCACCAGCTCACGCCCTGCCAGAACCCCGCGAAGATGAACCACAGTATGTTGCCGATCACGCTCATGAACGCCCCCCTTCACCACGGCCCCCGTCATCGCGAGACCCTTCGAACACGGCGCGCACCAGGTACTCCACATTGCCCTCGGGCCCTGTGATGGGCGACTCCACGACACCCGTCGCGTCGAACCCGGCATCCGCCAACGCCGCGCGCACCTCGTCCACCGTACGCCGCCGCACGGCCTCGTCGCGCACCACGCCGCGCTCCGTCTCGTCGGGTCGCGACTCGAACTGGGGCTTCACCAGGCCGATGAACACCGTGCCCGGCTGCGAGAGGCGCGCGAACACGGGCGCGAGCGCCGCAAGGCCGATGAAGCTGAGGTCGGCCACCAGCACGTCGAAGGGAGCGCCCAATTCCACTGGATCGGCCAGCTTGATGTTCACACGCTCGAACACGCTCACGCGCGGATCCTGCCGCAGCTTCCATGCCAACTGCCCGTAGTTCACGTCGACGCACGCCACGCTGGCCGCGCCCGCCTGCAGCAGGCAGTCGCTGAAGCCACCGGTGGACGAGCCGATGTCCAGGCACCGCAAACCGCGCACGTCCTGTCCGAACGCATCGAGCGCCCCTTGCAGCTTGTGGCCGCCGCGCGACACGAACCGCTTGCGGTTCTTCACCACCACCTCGGCATCCGGCGCCACGCGCACGGCGGCGCTGGTGGCGTACACGTCGTTCACCTTCACCTCGTGCGCCAACACCGCGCGCAGCGCCTCGTCGGCATCCGCGAAGTATCCCTGCTCCACCAACAGCGTATCAAGTCTGTTTTTCTTCATGGGCACAGTATATAGCAAGCGCGTCTGCACCGATGGAAACGGAGAGTCTCGCCGTTTCCCGCTTGGCGCAGGAAAGGATCGCGAGCGCTACCCCACGATCTCGTAGAGCCGCATGTCGTCTTCGCTGAGAAGCAGCTTGAAGCCCGGTGTCTGCTCGTCGATGGTTTCGATGCCGCGCCAATTCTCCTCTTTGTAGCGGATGGTCGTCGTGGTGCGATGGTCGCTTCCCTGCACGTCGAGCATCAGCACGTAGCGCGCGTCGAGGTCGTTCACGAGCCGCTGCACCTCTTCGGACGTGCTGATATCGCGCAGCTGCGTACGAAGGATCTTGCTTTCCTCGGCACCGCCCCTTCCGTTGTCGGACGAGCGCCTGAAATAGGTGTTGATGCCCTCCACCCCGTAGCTCCAGCAGCTGCCGTCGCTCGGCACGTTGATGACGAGAGCACCCTCCCCAATCAGCTCCACCGCCTTCTTCACGAACGCGTCTTCCTCCCCCGTCAGCCCGCGATCCCATGAATACCGCATCGACACCTCGCGATGGATTTTCACCAGACCCGCGCCGATGTCGGTTTTACCCATCAGCTTCGCATGAAAGGGGAAGAACTGGCACATGAGCATCAGCGCGACGAGGATGCCCACCGGCAGGTACCTGCACTTCGGATGATCCGCCTGCACGCGCAGAGCCTTCGCGCACCACGACCTGACGATATCGACCAGTTGGACGAAACCCAAGGAAGCAAGCGGGATGGCGAAAAGCGCCGTCATCGCGCCCGTTCGGTAGTAGTCGGTGTACCAGAACCCCGACAGCACCTGCTTCACCACGCCGTCGGTCGACACGTCGATAACGTACACGACGAAGGCGAACGCGTAAGCGACCGTCATCCACAAGTACCGCCTGTTCCTGCACGTGTAGATGACGCCCGCCAGCACCGCGACGCTCAAGAAAGGCTGCACGCCCTCGCGCGTCGTGAACATGAACAGCAAGCCGCCGCCGATCGCCTCGAGAGGTGAAAGCGTGGCTTTCCACGTGTACTGAACCACGTTCTGCAAGAACGGTGCGAAATACAGCACGACCCAGCCCGCGCACGCCACCGCGAAAAGCGCTGCGGCTGCCGCGATGCGCTTCGAGGCGATGCGCGGCGCGTCGTCGCAAGGCGGAACCAGTATCCGGCCCATGCAGTAGAGCACCGCCCAGATTCCGAAGGTGAACGCGCCGTTCGGCTGCGACAGCGCTATGGAAACGAGACCTGCCGCCACGAGGAACGCGAGTCTGACCTTGCCCGAGAGCCCCTTCGCTTCGATCGCCCCGACAAGCGCGACGAACGCCAGCGGGATCAGCATGAAGGACACCATGTTCGAAAGCAGCTGGCCGTACACGACGAACCCCCACGGGAACCCGCAAAACGCCACGACGAACAGCGAGCCCGCCCATACGACCCGCTTGCCTTCGCCGAACAGCTTCAGGAACAGCAGGCACATGCCCAGGGGAAACACCACCGCCGTCAGCGCGATGATGGAAGCGTTTGCGGCAAGCGTCACGGCATTGCCGAAGAAAGACGCCACGACCGCCGTGACCACATGCCAAGCCGAAGGATAGAACGAGCTGGTGACGCCCTGATCGAGGTACGAACTCGCATGCAACGTGGAGAACGTGCCCGTGTCCAGGAATCCTCGCACAATCGCGAGGTGCACGGTGGTGTCATCGTTCCTCGAAAACGATTCCGGACCGTCGATGGCCAACAGGAACACGACGAACACGACCGCGAACGCCACAGCGACGTACAGAGCCGCCGCCTTCCACGCGCCCTTCACGTCGTCGATGGCGATCAGCTCACGAGAGGCGTTCGGGGCTTTCGCCTGAGCGATGCCCTTGCTCACCAGCAAGGCAATCGCGCCGATCGCGACGGCGATCGCCAGCAATACGGGGCCCGAACACGTCACGCCGACCTCGAACAGGACGATACCCAGCACCGCCAGGAAGAAAATCGAGATCATCGGCGCAATCGCGACGGAAGCAAAACGAGCCACAGAAAGCGAGCGTGCGAACAAATACCCCGGCACATACAGCACCGCAACGCATACGACCACCGCTAAAGCAAGCATGAGCCACATAAAATTCCCCAAGAGTTGGTTTCCGACACCTACGATCTGAAGATTATAGACGCAAGGGTACGCTAATGCGAATCCTTCGCATCGTTTTCGGCTATAGGCGAGCTACGCTTTCTGCAATCAAACCGGCTGTTTTCTCCCATGTCCCCGACTTATGCGCACCTCTGCCACGCAAATCGCGCCGCGTTTGGACGAAAGACTGCATACGCCTCGGCATCATGCCTGGTCGCGTTTTTATCGAACCTCGCCTTTACCAAACCGGGCGTTTTCCAGGTGCACATAACTCAAGGACATGGGAGAAATCGTCGATTTTCGTGGCAGAAGCGCACGCAAGTCGAGGACTTCGCTCCGCTGGGCGTCGCCTCCCTCGGAAGCAAACGTTTCCCAACGCACGGCGGCCGCCCGAAGGCGGCCGCCGGAACATGCGCGGTTGCAGGCTGCGCCTTACGGCAGCAGCAGCTGCGCGATCTGCACGGCGTTCAGAGCCGCGCCCTTGCGGATCTGGTCAGCGACCACCCACATGGCCAAGCCGTGATCAACCGTGTCGTCTCGGCGCAGACGACCGACGTACGTCTCGTTCGTGCCGGCCAGCAGACCCGGCATGGGATACGTGTTCGTGGCGCAGTCGTCCATGACCACGATGCCCGGGAACGCCTCGAGCGCCGCGCGCGCGGCCTCGACGCCCACCTCGTCCTGGAACTCCACGTAAACGGCCTCAGCATGGCAGCGTAGCACGGGCACGCGCACGCACGTAGCGGCCACGCGAATGTCCTGGTCTCCCATTATTTTCTTCGTCTCGACGACCATCTTCCATTCTTCCTTGGTGGAGTCGTCCTCGAGGAACTTGTCGATATGCGGAATGCAGTTGAACGCGATGCGATGCTGGAACGCGCTCACCGTGAGCTCGTCGTCGGACTTGCCGTCGAGGAACTCTTTCGTCTGGTCGTACAGCTCGGCCATAGCCGGGGCGCCGCCGCCGCTGGCCGCCTGATACGTGGACACCACCACGCGCTTGATGCGCGACAGATCGTACAGGGGCTTCAACGCCACCACCATCTGGATGGTGGAGCAGTTCGGGTTCGCGATCACGCCGTTATGCCAGGCCACGTCGCCGGGGTTCACCTCGGGCACCACCAATGGCACGTCCTCGTCCATGCGAAACGCGCTGGAGTTGTCGATCATCACGGCGCCGGCCGCGGCCACGGCCTCGCGCATCTCCTTCGATACGCTGGCACCGCACGAGAACAGCGCGATATCCACGCCTTCGAACGACTCCGGCGTCATCTCCTGCACCGTGAGCTCGCCTGCCGGAACCTGGCCGCAACCCAGGAACGGCAGCTTCTTGCCCGCCGAGCGAGCCGATGCCAGCGCGCGCACCTCGGCCGCCGGGAAGTCGACGTCGTGCAGCACCTGCAAGAACTCGGCGCCCACCGCGCCCGTGGCCCCCGCCACAGCCACCACCGGATTAGCCGGAATCTCTTTCGTCCATGTCATAGCAACTCCCTTTCCCCGCTTATGCACCCTATCGACAAGCCTCGCTCACGCGTTTGCGCAACCAACTGCCGCTAGTATATAATGAAGAAGTCAGCGGATGGCCTGAGGTGAAGAGCAGGCGACACCGTTAAGGTTTGTGACCGCTAGTTGCTGCTAGCGGTCATCTTCTTTCTGGTGCGCCCAAAGCGCCTTGGCGAACGCCACCGCCTCCCGAAGCAAGCCGACAATCGCGGCCGCCAGCCCAACAGCCGAAGCTGCGAGCTTGAGGATTATCACGATAGCATCCAAGCGAGTCACCTCCTTCCTCAAGAAGTAGGTGCCGCCTGACGCTCAGGACTTACATCCGCTGACTCGCACACATTCTAACATGCGTATCGCCAGCGAAACACATGCATGGCAAAGCTTCTATCTTCCCTTGTTCATCTTTGCAGCGATTTCCTCCGCGCTGAGCTGGGTTTCCTCGAACACGCTGTCGGAGTCGAGGTCGAACGCCTTGTGCAGGCAGCGCACCGCCGCCGCAGCTTGCGCGCCGTCCACCACGACCGACAGGCGGATGGGCGACGTGGAGATGGCCAGGATGTTGATCTGGTTCTCGCCCAGCGTCGAGAACGCGCGCGCCGCCACGCCGGGAGACGACTTCATGCCCGTGCCCACGAGGCTCACCTTCGCGATGTCCTCGTCCACGTCGTAATCGCGGGCGCTGATGTCGGGCAGAATGCGCTCGATTGTCTCCTTCGCGCGCGCCAGGTCGGCGCCGGGGCACGTGAAGCTGATATCGGTGATGCCGGCTTCCGAGATGTTCTGGATGATCATGTCCACGCTCACCGCGTTGCCAGCCAGCGCCGAGAACACCTTCGCAGCCACGCCGGTCATGTCGGGCACGCCGCGGATGGTGAACTTCACCTCGGACGTGTCGTGGGCGATGCCGGTGATGACGGCTTCCTCCATCATGTCGGTTTCCTCCTTGATATAGGTGCCTTCGGCGTCGGAGAACGCCGAACGAGAATGAATGACCACCTGGTACTTGCGCGCAAACTCCACGGCGCGCATCTGCAACACGCCGGCACCGGAGCTGGACAGCTCAAGCATGTCGTCGTAGGAGATGACGTCGAGCTTCTTGGCGCGCGGGCACACGCGCGGGTCGGCCGTGTACACGCCGTCCACGTCGGAGTAGATCTCGCACACGTCGGCGTCCAGGCCGTGCGCCACCGCCACCGCCGTGGTGTCGGAGCCGCCGCGACCAAGCGTGGTGATGTCGCCGTTGGCGTCGATGCCCTGGAACCCGGCCACTACCGCGATAACGCCCCTGTTCAGAGCCTCCATGATGCGCTCGTTGTGCACCTTCACGATCTTGGCCTTGGCGTGCGTGCCGTCCGTCTCGATGCCGGCCTGGCGGCCCGTGAAGCTCATGGCCTTGTAGCCGCGCGCTTCGATGGCCATGGCCAGCAGCGTCATGGACACCTGCTCGCCCGTGGACAGCAGACGGTCCATCTCGCGCGCCGGCGGGTTGTCGTTGAGCGAGGCGGCAAGGCCCACCAGCTCGTCGGTGGTTTTGCCCATGGCGGACACGACGGCGACCACCTGGTGCCCGGCCTGCTTCTTCGCAATGAGCTTCTTCGCGACCATCTGGATGCGCTCAGGCGAAGCGACGGACGTGCCCCCGAATTTGCATACGATTAGCGACATGGTGCTCTTTCTCGTCAGGTTGAACCCAATCGGCTGTCCACTATACCAAACGGTCGCATCGTCGCCTATAGAAAGCCCGTTAACAGGAGCTTTTTACATGGGGAAAACGAAGAGAACGAGCAGTCGCCCGCATGATGCGCTCGAAACCGAGCAGATCATGCGGGCGACGTCCCGAACCGAAGACAGCTTCGACGTTGCTCTGCATACGCTTACCCCGCCTGGTAGATCGTCTCCAGCTCGCCGCTCTCAACGAGCGTGCACAACGCATTGCTCGCCTGATCGCTCTCGATGCCCATGTGCTCGAAGCGCTTCGCCAGCTTAAGGCAATACGACAGGTCGCCGGGCTCCAAAGACAGCAGGGCGGACGCAGCCTGCTCGTTCAGTTTTCCAAACATGAGATGCTCCTTTCCTTTTCGATGCATCCAGCGTACTGCACCAAGGAAAGATGGCTTTTGGACGAATGGAGAACCTCGCCGGTCGGTTTTGGCCGATCGTACAAACAAGCATCCCGACAGCTTCAAAGCGCCTCCGTTGCCTCGTGAGACAGCGGCGCGCTGCGACTTGATTCATTACCAAAACCATCATGGACAAAATATGCCGTTTTTCTTTATTCTCATTTTGGAATAGCCTTTCATCACCTGGGGTTTCTTCGACCTCTCTTTCCTGCTCGCTCCCATTACGCGTCGAAAACTACTGAAAAGTGGTGCTTTTTGTCCATGATTATTTAAATCATATTATTGCAGGCGGACTGGCCGAGAAAGCATCGAGCGCCGCGTAGCGAGCCGCCGCCCCCTGCCCTTACGGCTGCAGCAAGGGATTCGTGTAGTCCAGATACACGAGGCCCAGCAGGAACGCGAACTCGCGATCGGGGGAATCGGGCATGCCGAGCACGTCCTTGGCCTTGCGCAGGCGGTAGCGCACGGTGTTCGGATGCTGATGCAACGCCTCGGCCGCCAGACGCAGGTCGCCGTAGGCGCGCGCGACCGCCTCGGCAGTCGCGGCAAGCTCGGTGCCGTGAAGATCGTCGTGCTCTTCCAGCAAGGCCCTGTGCAGCGCGGCCGTGCGCCAGAACAAGCGCCCCTCGTTGGCGGCCGCACGAAACGCATCGTGATGCAGATCGGCCCAGCACACCACGCGATCGCCCTCAACCTGCGCCGTCTTCAACGCGGCAAGCGCCTCGCGCACGCTCATGTCGCCGTCGGAAAGCGGCGTCTCCTCGCCCACTCCCAGATGCACCTGGCCCGCAGCCAAAAGGCGCATCGTCAGGTCGCTTTCGGAGCGAGTTCGCACGCCGGCAGGAGGCTGCGCGTACGACACCAGCGCAAGCAACGCGCCATGGTAGCGGAAGGCGAACACCGCCTCCACCACATCGTCCCAATCGCGCTTGAACTCGGCCAACACGACGGTCATCGCGTCGAGCATGGCGTATAGGGAGCATTCGTCGTCCGCTTTCGGGGACGCCGCTATGCATTGGACGGTCGATCCGGTCGCCCCCGCCAGCTCGTACAACGCCGCACGGGCAGCATGCGGATCGTGCCCAGAAAGCAAGCCGTCCATGATGCGTCCCTTATCGGATTGCTCGCTGTCGCGCCGAATCAGATCGAGCGCCTGATATGCCACCACTTCGTGGTAGCCGCCGTCGTACAAGTACATTGGCACGCCCGCCGCCTCGCTGGCAGCCCGCACGCGGTCGCTGACGATGGGGCGATACGCTTTCTTCAGCGCAATACCCGAAACGCCGCGCGCTATCAGGACCAGAAGCGATCGCTCGGACAATTCCGGATCGTCGTGCGCGAACCCCAGGTTCGTCACGATGAACTCGCCGGGAATGTACGATTCGTAGCCGCCGTCCTTATCGGGAGCGCAATCGAGGATGCCCACGTTGTGAACTTCTCGCAACTCGGCTCCTTCGCACAGCACCAGCGGCTGCACCTGTTCGAACGCCGGCAACGCAAGTATGTCCGCAACCGTGATCACGAGGAGCTCCTTCCGAAACCTGTCACGGACATGATACGACGAGTCGCCGTCCTGCGCCACTTGGCGCATCCTGCCGTTCGACACGAAGCATCCAACCCGACTCGCGAGAAAAATGGACGCGAAAGCGCACCCATGACAATTCCCGAGGCGTTTTCATGCCGCTCGCGCCGACCGACCCGGATGACGTTCGGCATAATGCCTGGTGGCGATTTTCCGCTTCGGAAAATCGGCGGTTCGCCATGGCGAACTTTGTCACAGGGGGCCGTTTGCGCCCAGAACGCGCGCAGCGAGGGAGGGCCGTACTTGCGACGGCCCTCCCCCCGTTTCGCCCTACACCTCGTTGACCAGCTTGAATACCTTCTCCTTCTCGCCTTTCAGGAAATGGACGATGTTCTCGCAGCTCAAACGCTCTAGATCTTCGATAGCCGTGGTCGAGTAAAACGCAGAATGGGGCGTGATGATGACGTTGTCGCGTCCTACCAGCTTGTTCGAAGCCAGATCCGGAGTCTCGTCGTACAGCACGTCCGCGCCGAACGCACGGAGCTTGCCCGCATCGAGCGCGTCCACAAGCGCTTCCTCATCAACGCACAGGCCGCGGCCCAGGTTGATGAAGATAGGACGTCGCGCCATCAAGTCGAACGCCGCCTCGTCGAAAAAGCGCACGTTGTCATCGGTCAAGCACATGTGGTTCACGATGATGTCGGCATGGGTCAGCAGCTCTTCCTTGCTCACGCGCGTCACTCCCCGTTCGGCGAACGCAGCGTCGTCAGCGTGCGGATCGCAGGCTATCACGCGCTTCACGAGGCCCATCGCCTTCTCGGCCGTGCATTTGCCGATCTTGCCGAACCCGACGATGCCCAGCACCTGATCCTCCAGACGCGGCCACTGGGGTGCCGCGGCGTAATCCCACTTGTGCCGCTCGTCGATCTCCCTCTGGTAGAACTTGAAGTGCTTGTTGAGCGCGCCCATGTACGCGATGGCGCTCTCGGCCACGTCCCACGTGCAGTACTCGCCCACCGGGCAGACCCCGATGCCCCGCTTCGTGGCCTCGTCCAGGTCAACCTGGTCGAACCCGGTAGAGTTCAGCGAAACCACCTTGAGCTTCGGCGCGCGATCCATAGCCTCGGCATCCACCGTGACGAACGCCGTCAGCAACGCATCGGCATCGGCCACATGCTCGTAGAATTCATCACGCTTATCGTCCTCGTACTCGAGAACCTCGACCTCCACGTCCTCGCCCAGGCCCGCGCGCAGGGTTTCGATCTCCAGCGCGTGGTCGGGCATCATGCAATCGGCGTGATCGCAGATGAGAACCTTCATGGCAACCCTTCTTTCGTCTCGACGAAGTTACGGACGCTCGATGGGCTGGGTCAGGCAGTGAGGACCGCCGCCCGCATGCAGGATCTGGTCGAGCGGCACGTCGATCACGTCCAAGCCCAGCGCGCGCATCTTGTCGTTGATGTGCTTGTTCTTCTCGATTGCCACCACTTTGCCGTTGCCGATGCACTGCACGTTGCAGCCGTGCTTGTACATATCTTCGCTGGCCACGGGGATCAGCTCGAAATTGCGACGCTTCAGCATTTGCAGGAAGTTGTAGGGCAGCTGGTCGATGCAAGCCAGCGCCACCTGCGGGGCCACGATGTTGAAGATCATATCGAGATGCAGGTTGTCCGGCGGGCACGGCACGCCCACCACGGTGTAGCCGAACTTCTGCAGCTGGTCGCGCAGGTTGTCCACGCCGGCTTGGTCGGTACGATCCACCTGGCCGAACGCCAGCGTGTGCTCGTCGATCATCCAGAAGTCGCCGCCTTCCATGCAGCCCGCGTTCACGCGCGCCACGATGGGAACGCCCATCTCCTTCAGCTTCTCCTCGTACGCCACGGCCTCCACCTGACGGACCGGGTGGCGGAAGTGGCCGATCACGGCGCCTTCCTTGATCATGCAACCGTAGTCGCGGGCGAACGTCATCACCTCGAACTCGGGGCGCGCCTCCACTTCGACCACTTCGATACCGTTGTCTTTGAACGCATCCACCAGCATCTGCCACTCGGCAACCATGACGTCGTTCTTTTCCTGGTCGCCCTTCTTCATCCACTCGGCGGTGATCACGTTGATGCCGTTGAACTGGTAGTACCGCGGCGAGCACATCATCACTTTCTTCAGCGGGTTCGTTGCGTTGGACACGTAGACCTTCTCTTCTTCAGCCATGATAGGCTCCTTTCGTTTGACAGGTTGTTTGGGAAGCAGTTTGAGAAACCGGGGCGCGCGGGGCGCCCCGGGGGCAGCGCGGAGGGTTACAGCATCACGGCCACGGTGAGGAACACGCAGCACACCAGGAACAGGAAGCCCACGATGGGTGCGGCGCGCTTCACCCAGTCGCCGTAGCTCATGTGGGCAGCCGAAGTACAGGTCATCACCACGATGGACGTAGGCGAGATCATCTTGGCCAGACCCAGCGCCATGCAGTAGATGGTCACCATGATGGCCACGTCCACGCCGGCGAACTGCGACAGCGCCGCCATGATGCCCATGGTCGCGGCCGCCAGCCCCGTCGACGAGGGAATGAGGCACGCGATGAGGAAGTAGCAGATCAGCGCCACAATCACGAACGCGACGGGAGGCAGGGCCGACAGCGTGCTCTCGCACATGTGCAAGATAGTGGGCGTGATCTGCCCGCCGTCCATCACCACTTGGATGCCTCGCGCCAGCGGCACGACGAACGCGGTGGACACGAGCCCGGCAGCGCCCTTGATCAGCGTGTCGATGATCTTATCGGCCTTGTAGCGCATGACGATGCCCGCGAGCAACGTCATCACCATCACGAGCATGGCGATCTCGGGGAAGTACCACGAACCGAACGGCGTGATGTCGCTGCCCAGCACCTCGCGCAGCACCGGCGTGACGCCGATCCACGACACGAACTGCTCGAAGAACGTCCAATCAGGGTTGATGGAAGTCCACGGCACGCACCCCACCACCATGATGGCGAACGTGAGGACGAAGATGGCCAGCACGCCCTTCTGACGGCCGGACAGCTCCAAGTTCTCGTCAGCCGAAACCGGGAACTCGATAAGATCGAGCTTGCGACGGAAGAACTGGACCGACTTCTCGGGATGAGCCTTCACCTTGTCGGCGTAGCGGTTGATGATGAAGATGACGAGTCCCGTGAACACCACCAGCATCAGCACGCGCATGCCCATGCCGTCGCCGGCCGAGATGCCCGCGATACCCGACGCGATACCCGTGGCGAACGGGTTCACCGTCGAGGCCAGGCAGCCGGCCTGCGTGCCCAGCACCACGATCATGATGGCCACCACGGTGTCCAGCCCCAGCGCCAGGATCACCGGCACGAACATGAGGAAGTACACGATTCCTTCCTCGTAGGCACCCTCCAAGGTGCCGAGGAACGACATGAGGCATACAAGGATGGCGATAAGCAGGTGCATATTGTTCTGGTTCTTCATGGTGATGCGCTTGAGCGCCGTCTTCACCGCACCGGTTTCCTCCATCATCTCGAGGAAGCTGCCGAACAGCAAGATGGTCAGCGAGATGGCGATGGCGCCGCTGATGGCGCCCGAACCCAGCATGCCCGTGATGGGCGCCATGAACACGTCCCACAACCCTTGCGGGTTGGACTCCACGATGTGGTACGTCCCCGAAATAGCGTCGCCGTTGGCGTTCAGCTCGTACGCGCCGCCCGGCACGAACCAGCTGAGCACGGCGATGAAGCAGATGACCCCGAACAGGATGACGTAGGTGTTCGGCATCTTGAATTTCTTCTTGCCCTTCTCGGGCTCGTTGTCTGACATGGATGCTCCTCTCCTCGACGCTTCCGGCACAGCGGGGCGCAGCTGCCCAAGGGTGCCGCAGAAGCGGCATCCTCGCAGACAGAGCCTGCCGTGCGACCCTGCGCAGAGCCGCACGGCGTACCGGGAAGCGTGTTTAGACGCAGGGGATGTACAGATCGCCCAGGGTGGCCGCCATGATGGCCTTGATGGTGTGCATGCGGTTCTCAGCCTGCTGGAACTGGCGGCCGTGGTCGGAATAGAACACCTCGTCGGTAACTTCCATCTCCTTCACGCCGAAGCGCTCGGCCATATCGGCGGCGTACTCGGTCTCCGCATTATGGAAGGCCGGCAGGCAGTGCAGGAAGATGTAGTCCGGGTTCTTCACGTGCGACAGCAGCTCGGCGTTCACCTGGTAGGGCGACATGAGCTTCACGCGCTCGGCGAACTGGGACTCCTCGCCCATGGCCGCCCACACGTTCGTGTAGATGGCGTCGGCGTTCGCAACGGCCTCCACCGGGTCGTTCGTCACCGTGATGGTAGCGCCGCTCTCGGCGGCGAAGGCCCGCGCCACCTCGACGATGGCCGGGTCGGGCTCGAGTTCGGCCGGCGTGGCGTTCACGTAGTTCACGCTCAGGATGGCGCTGGTGATCATGAGGGAGTTCTGCACGTTGTTGCGTCCCTGGCCGCAGTAGGCCAGCGTGAGGCCCTCCAGCGTGCCGAAGTTCTCCTTCATGGTCATGAAGTCGGCCAGCATCTGGGTGGGATGCTCCTTGTCGGTGAGGCCGTTCCACACCGGCACGCCGCTGTACTTCGCCAGATCCTCGACGTGCTCCTGCTTGAAGCCGCGGAACTCGATGCCGTCGAACATGCTGCCCAGCACCAGCGCGGTGTCGCGCACCGTCTCCTTCTTGCCCAGCTGGATGTCGTTCTTGCCCAGATACTCGGGGTGCGCGCCCAGGTCGATGCACGCGGTGGTGAACGCGGCGCGGGTGCGGGTGGACGTCTTCTCGAACAAGAGCGCGATGTTCTTGCCTGCGAGGTAGCGATGCTCGACGCCCCACTTCTTCAGGTCTTTGAGATGTTCGGCGAACCCGATGAGGTACATCAGCTCGTCTTTCGTGTAGTCCCTCGTGGAGAGGAGGCTGCGTCCCTGGAATACCGACTCGGTCATGTGAAGCTCCTTTCGATGGATGCTCTTGCGCCCTAATCCCCGACGGACGCCGCGCCCGATGGTGCGACCCCTCCTGGCAGGCCAGGTTACGAGAAGCATCATACGCAGCGGCGAGAGGGAGCCCCTCTGGACAGTCGGACAAAACCCGAGCCGCGCGCTTTGTCCGACCGAACAAGGGACACAGGGCAACAGGAATCTAGGATGAAAGCGCGCAAGCGGGTTCTTCCAACGGAGCGGGGGTCGCAGATGGTTCTATCGCCTATCGACTACGTCATCATCGCGTTGTACTTCATCGTCATCGTGGCCATCGGCTTCATCGCGGCGCGGTTCGCGAAAACGAAGGAAGATTACCTCGTGGCCGGCAGGCGGCTGTCGTTTCCCCTGTTCTTCGGCTGCATGGCCGCGCTCACGCTGGGCGGCGGCTCCACTATCGGCAGCGCCCAGCTGGGCTACGAGTTCGGGCTCGGCGGCATCTGGCTCAACCTGAGCATCGGACTGGGGCTCGTCGCGGCCGGCTTCCTGGTTACCAGCAAGCTTTCGAAGCTGCGCGCTCTCAGCGTGAACGAGGTGGTGGAGAGCAGCTACGGCCCCATCGCCCGCGTGTTCAGCTCGGCGCTCACGCTCATCTACACGCTCACGCTGAGCGTGGTGCAGGTCATCTCCATCGGCACCATCATCAACGGCGTGACGGGCATCGACGCCACGCTGTCCATGCTGGTAGGAGGCGGCATCGTCATCCTGTACACGTTCGTGGGAGGCATGTGGTCGGTCACCATGACCGACATCGTGCAGTTCGTGGTGAAAACGGTGGGCATCCTCATCCTGGCCCCCATCTTCTGCATCTCGGCGGCGGGCGGCTGGGACGCGCTCGTCAGCAAGGTGCCCGAGGCGTACCTGTCGGTGGGCAGCATGGGCTTCGACAAGAGCTTCGCCTACCTCGTGCTGTACGTGCCGGGGCTCATCATCGGCCAGGACATCTGGCAGCGCATCTTCACCGCGAAGAACGAGAAGGTGTCGAAAACGGGCACCGTCTGCGCGGGCGTGTACAGCGTATTCTACGCGCTGGCCACCGTCGTCATCGGCATGAGCGTGTTCGTGCTGCTGCCCCACCTGGACAACCCTCAGAACGCGTTCGTGGTGGGCGTGTCCACGTTCTTGCCGGTCGGGGTGCGCGGGCTGATCTTGGCGGCGGCGATGGCGGCCACGATGTCGGTGTCGAGCGGCACCATCCTGGCGTCGTCCACCATCCTGTACAACGACCTGTACCTGCGGTTCGTCCGCAAAGGAGCGGCCCAGGGCACGGCGCACCTCAAGGAAGTGACCATCACGCGTCTGTTCGCCCTGCTCATCGGCGTGGTGGTGATGGTGTGCTCGCTGTGGATCAACGATGTGCTGGTGGGGATCGACATCTGCTACGGGTACCTGTCGGGCTGCGTGTTCGTGCCGCTGGTGGCCAGTTTCGTGCTCAAGCGGTTCAGCCCGAAAGCGGGGCTGTACGCGCTGGGCGCGAGCACCGTGGCGGTGACGGGCTGCTTCGTCGTCGTGGGAACAGCAAGCTCAGTCCCCATCGTCGCAGGCATGGCATCGGGGCTCGTAGCGTACGCAGCGGCGAACCTTCTCAGCAAGCAGAAGGTGCCCTCGCCGTTTGAATGAGGCGTTAACCCGTTCCCTTGCCTCACCCCAACTCGGGCAGGAACACCAGGCTGAGCAGGTTGATGAACACCTTGTCGTCCTCATGGGGAATGCCCAACACGGCCTTCATCTTGCGCATGCGGTAACGCACGGTGTTCGGATGCTGGTGAAGCTCCTCGGCGATAGCCTTCACGTCGCCGTGCCAGTTCACCAGCGCCTCAGCCGTACGCACGAGCTCAGTGCCGTGCTCGTCGTCATAGCCGGCCAGCATCGAGCGGTACAGCTCGCTCGCGCTCATGAACAGGCGGTCGTAGCGCGCGGCGCTGGCGAATGCCGACAGATGCAGGCCCGACCAGCGCGCCAGCTGCTCGCCGTGGCGCTGCGCACTCGCGGCTGCGGCAAGCGCCTGGCGGATAGCCAGGTCGCCATCGCACAGGTGCACCGCCTCGCTCACGCCGCAGTGCAGGCTGCCTTCCACCGAGGTCACGGCGATGCAGCGGCGCTCGGCGGCCGCCCGCTCCTCATCGCTGGCCGAGCCGTAGGATACGAACGCCAGGATATGATCGCGGTAGCGGCACACGCTGGCCGACTCGACGATCGCGCACCCGTCCCTCACCGTCCCCAGCCCAGAGGACACCGAGTCGAGCATGGCGTAGAACGAGCACGGGTCGCCCGCGCGCAGGGCGAACGCGAAGCACTGCAGCTTCGAGCCCGTCACGCCCACGAGCGCGCTCAGCCTCGTACGCACCCGGTCGCCGTCGTGGGCGGTCAGCAGCTCGTCGAGGGCCTTGCCCTTGTCCAGCTCGTCGCGATCGCGCTGCAGCAGATCGAGCGATTGGTACGCCACCGTCTCGTGGTAAGCGCCGTCGTACAGATAAAGCGGCACCCCGCGCGCCGTGCTTTCCTTGCGCACGGCGTCGCTGATGGGAGGCTCGTAGACGGTTTTGACGGCGATGGCGGCCACGTCGCGGCGCAGCATCGTCAGCAGCGACTTCTCGGCCATGCCAGGGTTGCCGAACGCGAACCCGAGGTTCGTGAGGATGAGTTCGCCCGCCACGTATACACTGTATTCGTTGTAGTCGGGAGGACAGTCGAGGATGCCCACGTTGCGCACCTCGCGCCGCTCCGCTCCCTCGCAGGGAGCGACCAGCTCCACGTTCTTGAACGCCGGCAATGCGATAATGTCCGCAACGGTAACCAACAGCCCCTCCGTCCCATCGCGCATGAGAAGCGATCTTCCAAGAAGATGCAATACGGTACGCATGATACCGCATCGCGAGGAGCGCGTTCGGACGACCGGCCGCGCTTGACGAGAATTACGCGTGCGAACCGAAAAGCCCCCCCCCGGCCTCGATCTCGAAGAGGCGACCCTCCAGGAGCTAGGTCATCCTGCCGACGTGGCCGCAAAATGCTTCCCATGACAATTTCGCAAGCGTTTTCGAGCTGCTCGCACCCGCAAACACGGGCGTCACCCACCATAATGCCTGGTCGCAACTTCGCTGATTCGAGAATTCGCCAGTTCGTGACGGCAAACTTTGCCATGGGTGCCGCTTTGCGCCCAGCTCCGCACACAGTCCGCAACCGCCCCGAGCGAGAGGCACCTGAACGGGAATCCTTTCGACAGAGGGCGGAAACGTCGCTTCCCCACGCGACCTCACACCTGCGCTTTGCCGGGAACCCTCGTCTTACGAAGACGTAAGCTGAGTGTAAGCGGCGGTCAAGGTGTCCGTCATGCGCTCACGGTATAGTTGAACCCGTGAACGCACGATACGAGGAGATCGCCATGAGCAAACCGTTGAGCATCGCCTGCAAAGCCGTCGGCGCAACCGTCATCATAGGAGCATTCGTGCTGGTGGCCTGTCTGTTCTCGGAGAGCAGCCGCACCATGTATCCGATCAGCCGCACCCGCTGAGCCCCAACCGGCGACCAGCCGCCCGCGCCGCGGAGGCCGTAAAACCCGCGCGCCGCATGCTGCGCGAACCCGCGCGCCGCGCGCTCTACTCCTGCTTTTCAGGCATCCTCCACAGCAGCACGAAGCCCAGCACGAACAGCACGGCGATGGACAGCACGCCCAACGACGAGTTGCCCGACAGCTGGGTGAAGAAGCTGACCAGGAACGTGCCCATGACGGCAGCGTACTTGCCGAAGATGTCGAAGAAGCCGTAGTACTCGTTGGCGTGCTCCTTCGGAATGAGCTTGCCGAACTCGCTGCGCGACAGCGCCTGGATGCCGCCCTGGAACAACCCCACGCAGATGGCCAGCATCCAGAACTCCGCGGCCTCGCGCAGGAAGAACGCCGCGAACAGCGTGATGCAGAAGTACGCGCCGATAGCTACCAGCAGCATGCGCTTCGTGCCGAATCTTGTGGACAGACGCCCGTAGGCGATGGCCGACGGGAACGCCACGAACTGCGTCACCAACAGCGCCAAAACCAGCTGCGTCGCATCGATGCCGAGGTCGGTGCCGTAGCTTGTGGACATCTTTATAATGGTGTGCACGCCGTCGATGTAGCAAAAGAACGCTAGCATGAAGTAGCGCAGGCGACGATCCTTCCAAATACGTTTCAGCGTGCGGAAGAGGCCGGCGAACGTGTCGCGGATCAAGCGAGGAGCACGTTCCTTGTAGTGCGTCTGATGCACATCGCGGATAAGGGGCACGCTGAACGCCACCCACCAAACGGCCGTGATCAGAAACGCGATCTTCATCCCGATGTCCATAGGGATGCCCACGCTGGGCCCTGCCAACACCACGATCAGGCACAGGATGAACGGCACGCACGAGCCGATATAGCCCCAGGCGTAACCCTGCGACGACACCTCGTCGTAACGCTCGTCGGTGGTGGCGTCCACGAGGAACGCATCGTAGAACACCATCGAGCCGTTCAGCATGATGGACGCGACGACGTAGATCACGAGGAAAGCCAGCGCAGCCGACGGGATGCCCAGCGCCGCCAAGGCGATGGCGCCCGTGCCCACGGTTCCGATGAAGAACTTCTTCTTGTTGCCCTTGAGGTCGGCCAGGCTGCCCAGAACCGGCATGAGCAGCGCCAGCAGAAGCGATGCCACCGTCTCGGCATAGCCCCACGCCACCACAACCGACGAACCCGGTTCGGCCAGCGTCTTGAAATACACGGGGATCAGCGCCGTCGCAAGCAGCACGAAGGCCGAATTGCCCACATCGTAGAGGATCCAGCTTTTCTCCTGCTTGGTCAGCTTGCCTGCCATGGCCTTGCCTCTCGTCTCGTTTGCGTCAACTTGGGATTCCTTCTTCACAAGTGCGAAACCGAAGGTTAACAAGTCCCCGCTCATTGTATATGATAGCGCGTAGCGTCACCGGTAAAATTCAAGTCAGAACGGAGCGTCATCCCCATGCCCGCACTCATCACCCACGACTTCTTCGGGCGCGACGTCTACGACCGCCTGTACACCTTCATAGGCGGCTCGCGCGACGAAGCCGACGCCTTCCTGTTGGGCAACCAAGGCCCCGACCCTCTGTTTTACCTGGTGCTCAGTCCGCAGTTGCGCGCGCACAACCGACTGGGCTCGACTATGCACAATAAAAAGCCCAGCGAGCTTCTAACCGCGCTCAAAAACTCCCTCGGCATCCTCAACAGCGCCGAGCGTGAAGTAGGTCGCGCCTATGCGTTGGGTTTCCTCTGCCACTACACGCTGGACTCCACGATGCACCCGTTCGTGTACTTCCACGAGTACCGGTTGTGCGACGCCGGCGTTCCAGGCCTGACGCGCGCCGACGGAAGCGAAGTGCACGGCACGATCGAGAGCGAACTGGACGAACTCGTTCTGTTTGAGAAGCGCGGCGAGACCATCGCCACGTTCAACCCCTCCGCCGAAATCCTCAACGCCAGCAACTTCACGCTGCACGTCATCTCGAAGATGTACGCCTACGTCGCCCTCACCGTGTACGGCGAGATCGTCCCCGCCGACCTGTTCGAGACGGCCGTCAAGGACTTCCGCGTGGCGCAGCGCGTGTTCTACTCGCCCTCCGGCCGCAAGCGCGCCCTCTTCGGGCGCGTCGAAGAACTGCTGCGCCCCTTCTCGTTCTACAAGTCGATGAGCCACCGCCCCGTCGCGCTTACCGAAAGCCAGTTCGACAACCGTGCCCGCGAGACGTGGGAGAACCCGTTCACGGGAGACATGAGCACCGCAAGCTTCTGGGATCTCTTCGGCGAGGCGCTGGGAAAAGCGCAAGACAACCTGTTCGCATTCGACGAGGACGGATTCGATCTCGCAGCAGCGCGCGCCATCACCAACGAGCGAGACTTCTCGGGCGAACCCGTTGTGGCGCTCGTGGTGTCGGTCGAGGACGGCGCTGCCGACGCGCAGCCGCAGCCCGCCGACGAAGCGTAAGCGCCCCATGCTGGACGTCGCCCTCACCATCCCCTTCTGGCTGGAGCTTGCCGCTGCGCTGACCGGCGGTTTGTCCGGCGCCATGAGCGCAGTGCGCGCACGCTACGATATATTCGGCGTGGCGTGCATCGCCATTATCACCGGTTTGGCCGGCGGCATCATGCGCGACATCCTGCTGCAGAACTACGGTATCTACGCGTTCCAGAAGCCTACGCTGATCATCGCCTGCGCCATCGCGGGCGTGGTGGTGTTCTACTTCGGTAAGCTGGCCACCTATCTCGACCCCATCGTCGACTTGCTGGACAACCTGTCGGTAGCGCTGTGGGCCGTGATCAGCGTGAGCAAGAGCCTGTCGGCGGGGCTCGACATCATCCCGTCCATCATCCTGGGCACCATCACCGCCGTGGGCGGCGGCATCCTGCGCGACATCTGCATGAACCGCGAGCCCGAGGCGTTCCAGGCCGGCGCACTGTACGGCAGCGCCGCGCTGGTGGGCTGCATCGTGTACGCGTTGATGAGCCAGAACCACATCCTGGACAACTACGCCGCGCTGTCCTGCGTGGTGCTGGTGCTGGGGCTGCGCTACGCGTCGCTGTTCTTCGGCTGGCGCACGAAGCCGCCGCGCGACTACTCCGACGTGGTGACCCGCGCGGTATCGAAGCCGGTACGCTCGGTGGCGAATCGCGTGCGGCCGCCCAAGGGCAAGGTGGAGCGCGACAAGGAGCGGCACGGTTACGAGAAGCTGCGTGCGTTCTGGGCGCGCATGAACGGCGAGTACGTGGCCGAGCGCAGCAAGGACGACAAGCTTGCCGCATCCGACTCGCAAGCGGCCAGATCGTCGGCCGGCACCGCCGCAGCCAGCGACCCCAGCGACCGCATCATCGTGGACCGCGAGGAGCTCCACCGCATCATGGGCGGCGAGGAAGAGAAACCTCGCGACCCCTTCGAGCCAAGAAGCTAAAACCAAGCCACCGTGTCCAGCGCGTGTCGAAAGGACGGGGGATCTGACACGCTCGCGACACCGCGCCTCGCAAAACGGGAAAAAGCGTGTCAAACCCCCCGTCCCTTCGACACGCTTTCCTTCGGTTACACGTTCTTCAGCAGGATGGAGTTCATCGTGTCGGCGGCGTGCTCGCACGAGTCGCAGCACTTCTCCATGCGGTCGAATATCTGCGACCACACCAGCACGCGCATGGGGTTCTCGCGGTCGTGCGTATGCAGTTTGCGAATGACCGTCATGTACAGCTGATCGGCCTCTTCCTCGTAATCGTTCACGTCGATGATGAGCTGCTTGAACATCTTGGACTTCTTGAAATTGCGGAAATCCTCCATGGCCTTGTCCAGCGCCACGCAGCTCTTCTTGATGAGGTGCGCGAACTCCAGCGCATCATGATGGATGAAATGCACGTCGTACATGTAGAAGCGTTGCATGACGTCTTCGATGTAGTCGATGATGTTGTCGAGGTACTGGGACATGTTGATGATGTCCTCGCGCTCGATAGGCGTGATGAAATCGGTAGCAACCGTCTTGAAGATGGCGTGGTTGATCTCGTCGCCCTTGTGCTCCAGCTCGTGCGCGCGCTCCATGACCTCTTTGAGATGCTCCGCCTCGGTGAAGCTTTCGATGGCCTCGATCAGCAGCTCGGCTTCCTGAACGGCAACTTCCGTCTGTTTCTCGAACGCATCGAAATAATCGAACTTGTCCCTCTTGCCCACAGGGTCCTCCTTTACGAGAACATTAAGAACAGGTGGGCGAACGCGAATCCGAGCAGACCGCACCCCGGAAACGTCAGCACCCACGTTTTCACCATATCGATTGCAATTCCCCACTTCACCGCGCTTTTCCGCTTCGCTGCGCCCACGCCCATGATGGCGGTCGTATTCGTGTGCGTCGTGGAAACCGGCAAGCCGGCGAAGGTGGAGAGCATAAGGCAGAAAAACGTTGCCACGCTGGCGGCGAATCCTTGGAACGGCTCGAGCTTCACCATATCCAGGCCGACGCTTTTTATGATGCGCTCGCCGCCGACGGCGGTGCCCAACCCCATGTTGAGCGCGCAGAAGAACATGAGCCAGATGGGCAGGATCATTTGATCGGCCTGCCCCACGCCCGTGGCCAACGTGATGGCCAGCACGAAGATGCTCATGAATTTCTGGCCGTCCTGCGCGCCGTGCATGAACGCCACGCCCGCGCCCGAGGCCACCTGAGCCCAACGGAAGAAGCGCGAAGTCTTCTTGCGATCCATGTTGCGGCAGACGCGTCCAAGCGCCTTGGAGTTCAGCCAACCCAGAAAGAAGCCCAGCAGCGTGGACAAAAGAATGCCGTACACCACCTTGATCCACTCCGCGCCGTTGATGGCGTCGAAGCTGCCCTGCAGCGCGATGGCCGCGCCCGTGAGGCCGGCGATCAGCGAATGGCTTTGGCTGGTGGGAATGCCGAAATACCAGGCCACGGTGCCCCACACGATGATGGCCACCATGGCGGCCATGAGAGCGATGAGCGACTGCTGGGAGTCGCCTCCGAAATCGACCATATTGAATATGGTGTGTGCGACGGCGGCGGTAAACAGAGAAACCACCAGCAGCCCCAGGAAGTTGCAGACAGCCGCCATGACGATGGCGGGCTTCGGCTTCATAGCCCTTGTCGATACGACGGTTGCGATCGCGTTCGGAGCGTCCGTCGCCCCATTCACGACGATGACGCCGATGTTGAGCAGGGTCACAACCACGAGGATCGGGTTGGACGCGAGCCCAGCGATGAACGAAGCCCACTCTATGGTCACGAAATCCCTCTCGACAACAACAGCAAAAAGGTTCAGCATTCCCCAGTTTAACGTAAATCTAACAAAGCGAAAGGGGCTCTTTTCTCTTTTCACGTTGGATTACGGGCGAAACGGCAAAATACAGGTAAAGTCACGCCCCGGCACCGCCTACGGGTAAAACCCCTGCAATCGGTAGGAGTTAACCCCCGCTCTATCGATACGTGATAAAGTAACCGTTACGCAAGAAGAGGTTTCCGCGTCGCCGCGTCGCAAGCACGGCTCGACGACGCCTGGGGGGAGGAAATCGAAATGAGAAGGCGCTTCCAGCTGCCCTTGCAGACCGCGGATCTGATCGCCGGATTCATGGTGTGGGTCATCCTGTCGTCGCTGCTTCCGTACATCAAGCAGGACGTCTATATCCCTCCCGACCAGATAGCCCTCGTCACCGCCATTCCCGTGGTGTTGGGATCGGTGCTGCGCGTACCCTTCGGCTACTGTGCGAACCTGTTCGGCGCTCGTGCCGTGTTCCTGGCCAGCTTCATCGTGCTCGTGGTGCCCGTATGGTTTTTGAGCGAGGCCACCACGTATCAGGGATTGCTCATAGGCGGGACGTTTCTGGGCATCGCCGGCGCAGTGTTCTCGGTGGGCGTCACCTCGCTGCCGAAGTACTACCCGAAGGAGCGCCACGGCTTCGTGAACGGGGTATACGGCTTCGGCAATATGGGAACGGCGCTGACCACCTGGTTGGCGCCCGTGGCCGCGGTTGCCTTCGGTTGGCGCATGGCCGTCAAGCTGTACCTCGTGCTGCTGGCGGCGTTCATCGTGCTGAACTTCGTGCTGGGCGATCGCGACGAACCGCGTGTGAAGACGCCGGTCATGGAGCAGCTGCGCGCCGTCTGGAGCGACGCGCGCCTGTGGTTCCTGTCGCTGTTCTACTTCGTGACATTCGGCGCTTTCGTAGCCTTGACCGTGTACCTGCCGAACTTTCTCACGTCGCACTACGGGATGGACGGCGTGTCGGCAGGCGTGGCCACCTCGGTGTTTATCGTGGCGGCGGCCGCCATCCGCGTGCTGGGCGGCTGGCTGGGCGACCGGTTCGACTGTTATCGGCTGCTGGCCCTCGTGTTCGCAGGCCTCGCCGCAGGCGCCGCGGTGCTGGCCACGGCACCGGGGCTGCCCGTGTACCTGGCGGGCATCTATCTGGTCAGCATCGCATGCGGCATCGGCAACGGCGTGGTGTTCAAGTTGGTGCCTGCGTACTTCACGAAGCAAGCCGGGATTGCCAACGGCATCGTGGCCATGATGGGCGGCCTGGGCGGCTTCTTTCCGCCGCTCGTACTGTCGGCATCGACGCTGCTGTTCAGCACGAGCGTCCCCGGATTTGCCGCCTTCGGCGCCTTCGCCCTCGCCTGCCTGGTGATTTCGCTGGTCATGAGGAGGAAGACTCGGTCATCCTGAGGGCACGGAGCGCGCAATCCGTCTCCTGAGCGTAAGCCGCGACCCCCTACGCGTAGTAAGCGAACACCCTTTTGCGTTCGTTGCCGATCTTGGTGGTGCTGTTGTGGCCGGGCAGGACCACCGTCTCGTCGGGCAGCACGGCCAGGCGCTTCAGCGAGCGGCGCATAGCGTTCATGTCGCCTCCCTGGAAATCCGTACGGCCAATGGAGCCGCAGAACAGCGTGTCGCCCGAAATCAGCACCGGCGCGCCTTCAGGGTTCGTGCCGAAGCGCGGGTCGATGAACAGGCAGATACCGCCCTCGGTGTGACCCGGCGTCAGGATTACCTTCCACGGCATGTCGCCGATCTTGAGAATGTCGCCGTCGTTCACTACATGATCCACCGGGCACGGCGTGAAGCGCATGTCGTCGCGCGGCAGCTTCTTCTCGCCCGAAATGATGGGCGCGTCGATGGCCGAGGCGATGACCGTGGCGCCGGTCTTGTCGCGCAGCTCCTTCGCAGCGCCCACGTGGTCCGAATGGCGATGCGTGAGGATGATGGCGTCGACCGAACCGCCCGCCGCCTTGATGATCTCGTCGGGCTTGCACGTGGGATCCACCACGATGGTGGCCTTGCCGTCGGAAATGATGTACACGTTGTTCTCCAGCATGCCGAGCACGAGGTACTCGACGGGCACGCACGTGCCCTTCACCTTATTGGTCATGCGTCGCTCCTAGTCTTTTTCTTGCCGCCGCCGGCCTTTGGAACCATGCGGCGCGCGTCGAACACTCCTTCAATGCCGCGCAGTTTGCTCAGTACGATATCGATATGGTTGATATCGGACACCTGGAACAAAAACCGCATCTCCACCATGCCGTCGCGATGCGACGTGGTGGAGCTGGACAGCACGTTCGCCCCCTGCTCCGACAGGATGATGGCCACGTCGCGCAGCAGGTTCATGCGGTCGAGCGCGTCCAAGAACACCTCCACCTTGAACGACGTGTTCTTCGGCAGATCGTTCTCCCAGGCCACCTCGATGATACGCTCGGGGGTTTGCTTGAGATCCTGAGCGTTCGGGCAGTCGGCGCGGTGCACCGACACGCCGCGGCCGCGCGTCACGAAGCCGAGAATCTCGTCGCCCGGCACCGGGTTGCAGCACCGCGACAGGCGCACCAGCACGTCGTCCACGCCCTTCACCACCACGCCGTTCGACGTGTGCGCCTCGTGCTTCTTCGGCGCCTTCACGCTGGTCAGCATCGGCGGCATCTTGCCGGTGGACATGTCGCCTGCCACGTAGTCCATGGCGGTCTCGGCCTCGTGGCCCTTGTCCACGAGGATCTTCAGCAGACGGTTCGCCACGTGCTGGGCGCTTTCCTTGCCGGTGCCGATGTGCACGAGCATGTCGTCGGCGTCCTTGTAGCCCATGTGGTCGGCCACCGACTTGAGGGCGCGCATCGACTGGGCGCTGGATATGCCCAGACCGTGCTTGCGCATCTCGCGGGTCAGCTTGTCGCGGCCGAATTGCAAATCGTCGCTGCGGCTGACCTTGCTGAAGTACGAGCGGATCTTGCTGCGCGCGCTGGGCGTTTTCACGATGCCCAGCCAGTCGCGCGAAGGGCTGGCACTTTTCTGCGTGAGGATGTCCACGCGGTCGCCCAGCTGCAGCTCGTAGGTCAGCGGCACGATGGCGCCGTTCACCTTCGCGCCCACGCAGTGGTTGCCCACCTCGGTGTGGATGGCGTAGGCGAAATCGACCGGCGTCGAACCGGCGCGCAGGCTCATGACCTCGCCTTTCGGCGTGAACACGAACACCTCGGTGGGCGCGAGATCCACTTTCAGGTCCTTCAGGAACTCGCGCGAATCCTGCGACTCGTCCTGCCAGTCCACCATCTGGCGCAGCCACGCCAGCTGCTGGTCCAGCGCGTCGCCGCTCTTGCCGCCCTTCTCCTTGTAGCGCCAGTGCGCCGCCACGCCATACTCGCTTTGCCGGTGCATGTCCTCGGTGCGGATCTGGACCTCCAGCGGACGGCCCGCCGGCCCGATGACCGTGGTGTGCAGGCTCTGGTACATGTTGAACTTCGGCATGGCGATGTAATCTTTGAAACGGCCGGGCATCGGATGCCACAGCGTGTGCACCGCGCCCAGAGCCGAGTAGCAGTCCTTCACCGACTTCACGATAACGCGCACGGCGATGAGGTCGTATATCTCCGAAAAGCCCTTGCCCTTCTTCGTCATCTTCTGGTAGATGGAGTAGAGGTGCTTCGGGCGGCCCATGATCTGCGCCTGGATGTTCACCTTTTCCATCTCGTCGTGCAAGATGGAGATGATCTGGTCGAGATAGCCCTCGCGCTCAGAGCGGCTTTCAGTCACCATGCGGCTGATCTGCTTGAACTTGTTCGGTTCCAGATAGTAGAACGACAGGTCCTCGAGCTCCCACTTGATGTTGTTGATGCCGAGACGGTGCGCGATGGGCGCGTAAATCTCCAGCGTCTCGCGCGCCTTGAAGATGCGGCGGTCTTCACGCAGCGCGCCCAGCGTGCGCATGTTGTGCAGGCGGTCGGCCAGCTTGATGACGATGACGCGGATGTCCTTGCTCATGGCTACGAACATCTTGCGGATGGTGGCGGCCTGCTCGTCGGTGAGGCTTTCCACCTCGATGCGCGTGATCTTCGTCACGCCCTCCACCAGCTGTGCCACCTGGGGATTGAACTCCGCTTCCACCTGGTCGCGCGTCACGCTGGTGTCCTCCACGGTGTCGTGCAGCAGCGCTGCGCACAGCGTTTCCACATCCATGCGCAAGTCGGCCAGGATGATGGCCACCTCCACGGGATGTGCCACGAACGGCTCGCCGCTTTTGCGGCACTGGCCCTCGTGCGCCTCGCTTGCGAATCGGAAGGCCTTCGCCAGCATGGCCTCGTCGTCCTCGGACAGGTACACCGAGGTCAGGCGCTGCAGCTCGGCGAATCGCTCCTCGGGCGTCTTCGGCGCGAGGGCGTCCTTCTTGGCTTCGGGCGCGAACGATTTCTCGGCCACGTGCGGCCGGCCCAGCAGGTTGTCCTCCACGGTCTGCTTGTTCGACGTCGCCTCGGGCGCGCCGCCCAGCAGCTCCTCATGGTTGTTCTTGCCCATTTTGGTCGTCCTCCCTATGCCCTAGCGCTCGCGCGCGTCGCCCGCCACGTCACCCGGCAAAATGGGCCGCGACACGCGTATATGGAGGGTAGCAGAATCGCTCTTCATCGCCCAGTCCCGGAACGCGTGGAACACCTCGCGCTCCCCCAAACCTTCACGGTAGCGTACGCTGTCCGTCAACTCCACCTTGTCCTGCGTCTCCACCACGTGGATGGAGCGCGCCATGCCGTCGGCGCCGAACGCGGTGTGCGTCTCGATGAGCCCCAGCTCGCGGAACACCGCCACGCCGCACGCTGCCGAGGCGGGGCTGATAGGGAACGCATCGGTGCTGGCCGCCGCGGCCAGATCGGCGTTGCCCATGGTGAAGAAGCACTCGCCCATCTCGCGCTGCAGACTGCGCAGGCGGCGGTACACCTGGGCCAGGCAGTCGTGGTCGGGCGTCATATCGCGCAGGATGCGCTCGTTGAGCGAGCAGTCGCCGCGGTTGAACAGCAGGTGGATGCCCGCGGGCTTGCCGTCGCGGCCCGCCCGGCCGCTCATCTGGTTGAACTCGATCTCGTTGAACGGCAGGTGGTACAGCACCACGTGGCGGATGTTGGGGATGTCCACGCCCTCGCCGAAAGCGGACGTGGCCACCAGCACCGACAGCGCGTCGGTGCGGAACAGCTCTTCGATACGCTTGCGCTCGGCGCGTGCGAGGCCCGCGTTGTAGAAGCCGATGAGCGGCGCCAGCTGGGGCACCCGCTTGCGCAGAGCGCGCGCCACGGCAACCGACTGCTCGCGCGAGTTCACGTAGATGACCGTCTTGCCGCCCGACGCGATGAGATTCGCCAGGTAGTCGTCGCGGTTCTTGAGGTTGCGCTGGTCGTCCACCTCGAGGTTGGGACGCGAAGCCGGGTCGTACACGCAGGCGTCCACCGGCAGCTCGCGCTTGATGGCGGCCGCCACCTCGTCGTCGGCCGTGGCCGTAAGCGCCAGCACCGCGGGAGCCTCGCCGCCGGGCTCGGCCAGCTTCGCAATGGCGGCGCCGATGGTGGCGTAGGCCACGCGCTGGCCCGCCTTCGCCAGGCCGATATGGTGCGCCTCGTCCACCACGACGAAGCGCACGCGGCCCGCGGCCGCGAACTCGTCGGCGTGCCACGCAAGGAACTCGGGCGTGGTCAGCACGATGTCGTAGGTGCCGTCGGCCAGACCCGCGAAGCCCTGGCGGCGCTCGTCGGGCGTGCTCTCGCCCGTCAGCGTGATCACGCCGATGCCGAACGCGTCCAGCGCCTCGCGCAGGTGGAACGCCTGATCAGCGATCAGCGCGCGCAGCGGGTACACGAACAGGCTGGCCTCGTGGTTCGCCAGCGCGCGCGTGGCGGCGTGCACCTGGAAGGTCAGCGATTTGCCGCGCCCCGTGGCCATGATGCCCAGCGTGGAGCGCCCGGCGCGCAGATGCGCGAGGATCTCGCGCTGCGCGTCGTGCAGCGGCTTGTCGCCGATGATGGCACGCACGACGGCCTGCTCGAGCGCCGCGGGGTCTTCCGCGGCCTTGCGCTCCCAGCAGGCGCGGTTCGCCGCGCGGGCCGCCTCGTAGGCCTCCACATCCTCGGGGCGATGCGGCGCGTTCGCGCACAGCTCGGCGTCGCTCGTGGCGTACAGGTCGGCCACGAAGCTGAGGTTCTCGGGGTTGAGGCAGGCCTCCAGGGCGCCGCAGGTGCGCGCAGGAGCCAGCGACTGCAGCATGGCCTTCACCGACTTGCGGCCGCGCCATTCGTCGATCTGCACCTCGAACGCGGCGTTCACCACGCTGTCGGTGCGCATGAGCGATTCGATGTCCGAGCAGTGGAACATGATGCCCGACACCGTGGCGCGCCCGTCGGACAGCGAGCACGAGAAGTGGTTCTTCTCGGCGCCCACCGCGCGGCAGTTCGCCAGCATCACGTCGCGCGCCAGGTACACGGGCACGGGATGCTCCTGGCCGAACGGCGCCAGCTTGTCCAGTTGCGCCACGTTGTCCAGCGTCAGCTCGTCGAGGCTGACGCACGAGTCGATTTCCACGAGCGGATGGAACGCGCCCTCGGGCAGCGCGTCCATGTAGGCGCACAGGCGCCGCTCGAACTCCGGCAGCTTGTCGGCCGGCAGCGTGACGCCCACGGCCGCATCGTGCCCGCCGAAGCGCCTGAGCAGGTCGGATGCGCTTTCCACAGCCGAGAACAGGCTGACCTGGCCCACGCTGCGGCCGCTGCCGCGCGCTTCGTCGCCGTCGATGGTGAACAGCAGGCTGGGCACGCCGTACGTGTTCACCAGGCGGCTTGCCACGATGCCCTTCACGCCCTCGTGCCAGCTCTCGCCCGACACCACCAGCGCGCGCTGGCCGTGGTAGATCTCGGCGGCCTGCGCCTTCGCGATCTCGGACAGCTCGGCTTCGATGGCGCGGCGCTGGTCGTTCACCGATTCCAGCTTCGTGGCCAGGCGGTTCGCCTCCTCGAAGTCGTCGGTCATCAGCAGGTCGAGCGCCAGCTGCGCGTCGCCCATGCGGCCGGCGGCGTTGAGGCGCGGGATGACGGAGAAGCTGAGGTTCGTGGCGCTGACGGGCTTGTCGGCGGCGCCGCTGGTGGCCAGCAGCGCGGCGATGCACGGGCGCGGCGCGGCGTTCATGCGCGCGATGCCGTCGGACACGAGGGCGCGGTTCTCGTCGCGCATGGGCATGAGGTCGGCCACCGTGCCCAGCGTGGCGAAGTCGGTGAAGTCGCGCCATAGGTGCGGCTGGCCCAGACGGCCGCCCAGCACCTGCACCAGCTTCAGGGCCACGCCCACGCCCGCCAGGATGGAGCTGGGGCAGTTCGCGTCGCACTTCGGATCGGCCACGGGCACGCCTTCAGGCACAAGGTCCACCGGCTCGTGGTGGTCGGTGATAGCCAGGCCCAGACCCGCCTCCACCACGGCCGCGGCCTCCGCCTTGCAGGCGATGCCGCAGTCCACCGTGACGATGAAGTCGGGGCCAAACGAGCACGCGCGCGTGATGGCGGCCTGCGACAGCGCGTAGCCCTCCTCGAAACGCAGCGGAATGAAGGGCGTAGCCTGCGCGCCGAGGGCGCGCAAACCGCGGGTGAGCACGGTGGTGGCCGAGATGCCGTCGAGGTCGAAGTCGCCGAACACGAGGATGTGGTCGCCGCGCTTGACGGCGGCTTCCAGGGCATCGGCCACGTCGGACAGGCCGGGGATGATGTAGGGGTCCAGCCAGTCGCGCTCGAGCGACGGCGCGAGGAAGCGGTGAACCGCAGCGGGGTTGTCGATGCCGCGGGCGACCAGCGTCGCTGCGATGAAGCGGGGCAGGCCGAGTTCGCGCTCCAGGCGCACGACGGACGCGGGGTCGGCCGCTTTGATCTTGAACTGGGCAGACATGGCTCTCATACCTCACATGCGCGAATTCGAATAGTTCACATCCCATTGTCCCACAATCGAACGGCGAAGTCACCGAAGATTGCGCGGGCGGGCGGCCCCGCCGGGATCGAGGCGCGAGAACGCGGCGGCGGACGAGGCCGGGGCGGGGCGGAGCCGGGCGAGGCCGGGCTGGGGCCGGACGAAGCCAGGGCAAGGCTTCCGTGGGCGCGAATCGACTCCCATGACAATCAAGGCCGGCATTCCCTTCCAATTCCGAGGCTTGACGCAAGCGAAACCCCAGATGGCGAAAAAAGCATTCGCCTCAGTTTCGACAAAATCAACCCTCGAATTGCCATGGGAAGCCATTTGCGCCCACGTTAACAGAAGGCCGGCTTCTTCCGTCGAAATTGCAAGCCCTCTCCGAATGGGAGCGCGGAAATCTAGCAGAAAACTAGCGGAAACCTTACGCCGATCTAGCGCGAATCCAATGCGATTCCAACGCGGTTTCTACGTAAATCTAACGCATAACCCCAGTTCAAAGGCAATTTTTGCACCTTCCATTCACGCACGTGCCGTGATAGCCTATGCACATGGAAATCGCCCTCGGACATACGGCCTCGATGAAATTCTGGCGCATCGAGCGCCCGCCTTTCCACACCCGCGCGCTGCTCGCTCGCCGCGGCGAGCCGTCGTGTTTCCGCTCGGGCTCGCACGACGAAGCCAAGCCGAGCGTCAACGATCTGGAAAGAGCCGAGCGCATCGGAATCGATCTGGGAACGAATCCGACGGACTTCATCGTCCCCAGCCCGTCTTCACGCACCCGCTCCACGCGCATAACCTGCAGCGTGTTCGACAAGAGGATCCCGGCGAAGGCGTTCGTCAACGTAGGCGACGGGGTGTTCGTCGTCTCGCCCGAGCTATGCCTGCTCCTTGAAGCCCGCACGGCAGCCTTCGCGAACCTCGTCGAAACGGGCTATGAGTTCTGCGGAAGCTACCGCCTGGCGGCCTCATCGGACACCGGCATGCTGTCCGACCAGCTTCCCCTGACGTCCGTGTCGAAATTGCAGTCGTTCCTCTCTCGCGCTCGAAACCTCAACGGGGTCGGTGCCGCACGCGATGCCGTCGCGCACATCCTGCCGAACTCCGAATCGCCCAAGGAGTCGCAGCTATCCATACTCAGCAGCTTTCCGGGACGCCTCGGCGGATACGGGTTCCCGCAACCGACGCTGAACCACCCTGTGCGCATCTCGGAAAAGGCTCGAGGGCGGAGCGTAGGAGAAACGTGTCGTTGCGATCTGTTCTGGCCCGACGCGAAACTCGATGTCGAGTACGACAGCCGGCTCCATCATACGGGCGAGGCCGAGCAGGAGAAGGACTCGGCCCGCAGGACCGCGCTGGCGTACGCGGGCATCCTCGTCATCACCGTTTCAAGCGACCAACTGCACACGAGGTCGGAGATGGACAAGGTCGCCCACGCGATGGCAAAGCGGCTGGGAACGAGATGTCGCTCCCGAGCGCACGATTGGGAACTCAAGCAGATCAGACTACGATCTCAGCTGCTTGGCACCACGCGACCGGAAATGCTGGGCGCAAAACGGCACCCATGACAATAATCGGACGCTTAAAGCGCGCTCGCCCGACGCGCCGTCGGCAAAAGGCCTGGTCGCGTTTCGCAACGAAGCCGAAGCGACGCGCCAACCGCCACCAAAATTGCCATGGGAAGCCATTCGAGCCCACGAAGCAAGCATCCTCCCAGCTCGGACGCCGAGCTCCCTACATCTGGTCGATCAGGACCAGCAGCTCCTGCTTCTTGTGGATGTCGAGCTTGGCGTAGATGCGCTTCGAGTGGGTGCGCATGGTGTTCTCGGAAATGAACAGCATCTCGGCGATGGCCGGGCCCGAGTAGCCGCGCACGAGCAGCTCCATGACCTCGGCCTCGCGGCTGGACAGGCCGTACAGCTCGCTCAGGCGCTTGCAGCGCTTCGACACGCGATCGGCAAGCTGCGGCCCCGTGGCAGCGTCGGCCGGCGCTGCCACGTCGCGGGAGCGCACCGCCTGCGTCACGGCGATCTCGGCCGACGTCTCCTTCTGCGGCGCCTTCGGCGTGAGCATGAGGAACTCCAGGCGGTTCGTGTGCAGCTTGCCCACCTTGCGCCCCACCAGCGCGATCAGCAGCATCACGTACAGGGCCACCAACGCCACGAACGACAGCTGCTCCACGCCAAGCGCCGCCGCACTGCCCGAGGCGTAACCCACCAGGTAGCCGCACATCTGCATGAAGTAGGTGATGGTGCCGTAGAACGCGAAGATGAGCACCGGGTTGATGCCGCTATCGCGCGAGATCTGGCCGCAATGCATCATCATGAGCACGCACGCCAGCATGAAGCACGCATACGTCACGCCGCTTCCCACCGTGGTGAACTCGCCTCCCGCGAACGGCAGCACGATGAGGCACGTCGCCGCGATGGGAAACAGCACGCGGAACACGCTCATAAGGTCCACGTGGATGGTGCGCCGCCTCCATGCCCCGTAAAACACGGCCACCACGGCCAGCAGCGCGAACATCGAGAAGATGTTGATGGTGCTGAGCAGCTCCTGGTGCGTGACCGCGATGAAGCGGATGGCGCCCGAGCAGAACCCGAGCGCGCCCACCGACAGCGCCGGCAGGAAGCTTTCGCGCAGTGCGTTCTTGTACACCACCGCGTGCTCGCGCGGCACGTCGTCGAACATGGGCTGCTGCGCGTCCGTCGCGTGCGCGGCGATCCACAGGCACAGCCCCGCCAGCGGCACCAGCACCAGGGGTATAAGGTAGGCGGTGAGCGCCGTGGGGATGAAGCACAAGAAGAAGTAGAGCAGCGCCGAGAACCCGGTGCCCTTGATGAGCGCAAGGTTGCCGCGCGCGCTGTCGAGCGAGGCGAACACGCGCTGCCAGCTCATGAGGTAGCCCGCCGACCCCACGCCGATGAGCGCCGCCGCGCCCACCACCAACGCCAGCGCAAGCGATTCCAGGTACATGGCTCCCACCAACATGAGCGGTCCGAACGCGAGCGGCATCGAAAACGCCAGCACGTGCGCACCGCGCGAAAAACCGGGCCGCGCCCATGTGAAGGCCATGGCCGCGCAGAACGCCAACCAGAACGCGGCGATCTGCACCGTGTAGAATACGATGGTGGTGAGCGACGTCTGGCAGAACGCGGGCAAATAGGGGTAGATGCCGCCCCAGATGGACGTTGCGTTGATGGACAGAAACGTCGCGTACCCGAAGCTTGGCACGTCCGGTTTCAATGCTGATGGAGCGCGCATGTGCGAGAGTCCCCCTCCGTTTGCCGTAGGGTCATTCTAGCAGACGCACCGGGGACGGCCGGCGGACATGGTGACACGGTGATGCATTTGAACTGGGAAAATAGAAATATCACAACATTCTGGTGACAACATCGCAAGCGGCGAGCGCCTATAGTTCACCGCAGACGGAGAGGCCGCGCCACCGCATGAGCGGCCTCGCATGAAACGAGAATGGAGGGGGTTGCATGTCAACAGATCGCACTGCGCTGACCCGCCGCACGTTCGTCGCATCGGCCGGAGCGCTGGGAGCGCTGGCCGCCTGCGGCACCGCGGCGAACACGCTGTACGCGTCGGCGCCGCAGGCGTTCGGCGACGAGAGCGGCGACGGCGAGAGCATCGTATGGACGCACTGCCACGTCAACTGCGGAGGAGCCTGCGTGCTGCAGTGCCACGTGCAGGACGGCGAGTTGAAGTACGTCGAATCGGACAACACCGGCGACGCGTCGTTCGGAGCCGTAGAGGCGCGCGCCTGCTTGCGCGGACGCTCCATCCGCCCGTGGCTGGGCAGCGCCGACCGCCTGAACTACCCCATGAAGCGCGTCGAGGGCACGAAGCGCGGCGACGGCCAGTACGAGCGAATCAGCTGGGACGAGGCGCTCGACACCATCGCCAGCGAGTTCAAGCGCATCACCGAGAAATACGGCAACGAGAGCGTGTTCATCCAGGAATGCTCGGGCGTAGAGCAGAACATCATGATGAACAACCCGTTCTTCCGCCTGTTCAATCTGCTGGGCGGCGAGGTCACCCGCTACGGCAGCTACTCGAGCGCCGCCATCAGCTTCGGCGCCGTGCCGTACACTTACGGCAAGTCGTGGGGCAACCGCTCGCTCAAGACCATCCAGGAAGGCGAGCTGGTGGTGATGTTCGGCTTCGCGCCCAACGACATGCGCATGGCCGGCGACGGCCCGGGTTACGACCTCAACGTGATGCGCGAGACGAAGAACGCCCGCGTCATCGTCATCGATCCGCGCCGCAACGAGACGTGCACGAACCAAGGAGCCGAGTGGATCCCCATCGTGCCGGGCACCGACGCCGCGCTCGTGGCGGGCATCGCGCACGAGTTGATCACGAAGGACCTCGTGGACCTCGACTTCCTGCACACGTACTGCATGGGCTTCGACGAGGAGAGCATGCCCGAGGAGGCACGCGGCAAGAACCTGTCGTACCGCGACTACATCATGGGCACCGGCTATGACAAGGTGGAGAAGACGCCCGCATGGGCCGCTTCCATCACGAAGATCCCGGCCGAGCGCATCGTGAAGCTGGCGCATGAGATCGCCGAGTCCGACCCGTGCTACATCTGCCAGGGTCTCGGGCCGCAGCGCCACACCAACGGCGACAACGCCGCGCGCGCCATCATGGTGCTTCCGCAGCTGGTGGGCCAGGTGGGCAAGCCCGGCACCACGTCCGGCGGCACTATCGGCAACGACGATATCGGCCTGAACTCGCTGCCCACGGGAGACAACCCCATCAAGACGAAGTTCCCGAACTTCTTGTGGCCCGAAGCCATCCGCGACGGCGCGAAGCTCACCGCCACAAACGCCGGCATCCAGAATGCCGAAGGCCTCAAGACGGGCATCAAGTTCCTCGTGAACTACGGTAACAACATGATGGCCAACCAAAACGCCGACATCAACTTCACCACCGACATCCTGCGCGACGAGAGCCTGTGCGAATTCATCCTGCAGTACGACGTTGCGTGGACCGCCTCGTGCAACTGGGCCGACATCGTGCTGCCCGACCTCACCCCGCAGGAAACGTACAGCCTGACGGCCGCCGGCGAGAGCAACGATGTGGAGGGCATCCGCTTCGGCCAGCCCCTCTACGAGCCGAAGTTCGAGCGCCGCGAGGTGTACGAAGTGTGCGGCGAGCTGGCGAAGCGCCTGGGCGTATATGACGAGTACTCCGAGGGCGGCATGACGCGCGAGGACTGGTGCCGCAAGCTCTACGATGAGCTGCGCGAGGACAAGCCCGAGCTGCCCACGTACGACGAAGGCGTGAAGATGGGCGCGTTCACCTACGACATCGAGCCCTCGACCGAGGTGGACAAGTACATCCTCGACCCCGAGGCGAACCCGCTGAAAACCGTCACGGGCAAGATTCAGATCTACTCTCCAGAGCTGGCCGAGATGGCCGAGACCTGGACGCTCCAGGAAGGCGACGTGATCTCCCCCATCCCCGTGTATTATCCGGGCTTCGATGGGCCCGACTCCACCACCGACGAGTACCCGTTCCAGATCGTGGACTTCCACCACAAGGGCACGACGCACTCGACGTACGCCGCCAACGAGGTGCTGCACAAGATGTCGCCGTTCCAGGCATGGATCAACCCGATCGATGCCGAGCGTCAGGGCATCGCCGACCTCGACCCCGTCCGCCTCGTCAGCGCGCAGGGCGAGATCCGCACCACGGCGAAAGTGACGAACCGCGTGATCCCCGGCGTCATCATGTACCCGCAAGGCGCGTGGCACAACGCCGACATGCAAGGCGACCGCGTGGACCACGGCGGATGCAGCAACACGTTGACCAGCCGCCATTGCGCCCCGGTGTCGAAGGGCACAGGCCAGCACAGCGTGATCGGCACGATCGAGAAAGTGGAGGGGTAAACCATGACGCAATACGGATTTTACTTCGACGCGACGCGCTGCACGGGCTGCAAGACGTGCGAGGCCGCGTGCCGCGATTACCACGACCTGCCGCTTGAGCTGACGTACCGTCACGTGTACGAATTGGAAGGCGGCTCGTGGAGTCAGGCGTCCGACGGCACGTGGACCACGGACTCCTACACCTACTACACCTCGTTCTCGTGCAGCCATTGCGCGAACCCGGCCTGCATGCACGTGTGCCCCACCGGCGCCATGCATAAAGACGACAACGGCATCGTGTCGGTTGACGCTCATCGCTGCATCGGCTGCGGCTACTGCGAGCTGGCCTGCCCCTACGGCAACCCGCATGTCGACCGCACCAAGGGCCATAGCGTCAAGTGCGACGGCTGCGCCGAGCGCGTGGCCGCGGGCAAGCAGCCGGTATGCGTGGAAGCTTGCTCGATGCGCGCCATCGAATTCGGCCCGATGGACAGTCTGCCGAGCGGCGGCGCGCCAGCCGCCGTGGCTCCGCTGCCCGATCCTAGCGTGACTTCGCCGAACTTCCTTATCAAAGCCTGCGCCTCGTCGCAGCCGTGCGGCTCCACGTCGTGCGTCGTCGCCAACGCCGCGGAGGTGAAATAACATGGGAACCGGATTCGAGCACACCGCGCTGGCGGTGTTCACCACCCTGGCGCCGATGGGAGCCGGGGCATTCATCGCACTGGCCTACGCGTTCATCGCCGGCGCCCCCGACGAGACCGCCGCGAAGCGCCTCGATTGCTGGACGGCCCTGCCGCTCGCCGTTCTGGCGGCGGGTTTCCTCGGCGCCTTCATGCACCTCGCAAGCCCGCTGAACGCCTTCGGCGTGTTCGCAGGCATCGGCTCCTCCCCTCTGTCGAACGAGATCCTCGTCGGCGTGGTGTTCGCAGCGGTCGCCGTGGTGTACTGGGCGCTGGCCCTTGCCGGAAAGCTGTCGTCTACGCTGCGCAAAGCGCTGCTCGTGGCGCTGGCGGCTCTGGCCGTGGTGTTCGCCGCCTTCTGCGGGTTGGCCTACATGATGTACACTATCCCCACGTGGAACACGCCGCTGTCCATCGTTCAGATGATCGGCTACCTGCTAGCAGGCGGCACGGTGCTGGGCTTCTGCACCGTGGGTTTCGCCCAGGTGGGCTTGCCGAAGGGAGCGGGGACCGTTGCGCTTGCGCTGACGCTGGTCGGCGTTGCGGTGGGCACCGTGGGCTTCGGCATGCAGATCGCAGGGCTCGACGCCATCCGCAACATCTGGTCGTCGGCCGCCGAGCTGGTGCCGGCCATCTGGCTGCTGCTGGGCGCGTTCGCAGCGTGCGGCCTCGTCGCTGCCGGCCTGACGCTCGCCGCGGCGAAGAAGGCGTTCGCGCCGGCGCTCATGGCGACGGCATGCGTCGTCGTCGCGGTGGGGATATTCCTGGCGCGCATCGGATTCTACGGCTTGTACATAGGCATCGCGCTGTAACGAGGCGCGACAACTGAAGGGGGCAACGGCAGCATGGAGACGGCGCTCAACGAGATCACCCTCGTGCTGTTCACCACCATAGCTCCGGCGGGCGTCATGGGGTACCTCACCATGGCGCTCGCCATCGTGTTGTCCCGCGACGAGGAGCGCGCCGCCGCCATCAGCCGCTATCTCGTGGTGCCGCTCGTGCTGGCCATCTCCGGCCTCATCGCGTCGGCTACCCATCTGGGAACGCCAGCGAACGCGCTGTACGTAATCACCGGCATCGGCCGCTCGCCCCTGTCGAACGAGGTGGTGGCCGCCGTGGCGTTCCTCGCGCTGGGCGGCGTGTACTGGATCCTGTCGTTCCGCGACGACCTGCGGCGGCCTTTCCGCGTCGCGTGGCTGGCAGCCACCGCGGCGGCGGGCTTCGTGTTCGTGGGGTATATCGCCGTGGCGTACTCGGTGCCCTCGGTTCCCACCTGGAACCTGCCCACCGCGCCGCTGACGCTATGGCTGAACGCTCTGTCGAGCGGACCGCTGGTGGGGCTGTTCGGGTTGCTGCTGGCACGCCAGGAGCCGAATAGGGGCATGGTGGCGGCGCTGCTGGCGCTGGTCGCGCTGGCCGCGGCCGTGAACGCCGCAGTGCTGGGGATGCAGTGGCAGGAGCTGCCCGGCATCGTGACCACCACCACGCGCGCCGTCGACCTGGTTCCCGCGATGCCGCTGGCCATCGGAGCGTACGCCGCATGCGAGGCCGTCGCCGTCGCGCTGGGCGGCATCGGCGCGCTGCGGCGCGTCATCGGCACGGGAGACGACCCTTTCGCAGCCGCGCAGCGTGCACGCATAGTGCGGCTGGCGCTGACGGGGGCGAGTGCCTTGCTGACGCTGGCCGCCTGCTTCGCTGTGCGATTCACGTTCTACGCGCTGCACATGACGTTGGGGGTGTAGGGTTCGCCGGGCGCTCGCCCACCGCAACGCGCATAGCGCCCAAAACGAGACGAACAACTTGGACGCAAAACGGCACCCATGTCAATAATCGATCGCCTAAAGCGTGCTCGTCCGGCACGTCGTCAGCAAAAGGCCTGGTCGTGTTTCGCGACGAAGCCGAAACAGCACGCTAAGAACCATCGAAATTGTCATGGGTGCCCGTTTGCGCCCAGCAGGGGCGAAGGCTACCGCTCGAACACCACTTCCCCCATGCGGGAGGCGTCGTAGCCGACGATGGAGCCGATCTCTTCGCGGAAGGGGCGCGTGCGGGCGAGCTTCGCGATGGCATCGACTGTGCGCTCGCAGCCGGGACGCTTCGCCAGCACGATGTCGAGCCACTCGTCTTGCAGCGGGAGAAAGCCTACGCCTTCCACTTGGTGGAACACGCGTTCCGCACCGATTCCCACGTCGGCGGCGCCCCGAGCGACGAAAGAGGCCATCGACAACGCCGAATTCGCCTCGCGCTCATAGCCCTCGATGGCCGCCCCCGAAACGCCGCGGCGCGCCAGCTGCTCGTCCAGCAGGATGCGCGACCCGCACCCGCATTCGCGGTTCACGAGGCGCACGCCCGGCTGCAGCAGGTCGTCCCAGGTGCGCAGGCTCTTCGGATTGCCCTTCGCCACGATGAGCCCTTGGCGGCGGCGCACAAGGCGTACCACCTTCAGCGGGACTCCCGGCAGCAGCCGCTTCACCGCGGCGACGTTGTACGAGTCGGTCTCGCCGTCGTACAGATGCGTGAGCGCCGCGTGGACCTCCCCGCGGTACAGGTCGACCAGCGCGTTGTAGCTGCCCTCGTAGATGCGGTCCACCGCGGTGTTCGTGGCTCCCAGGTAGTTCGCCAGGATGTCGCCCACGATGTCGTTGCCGGCCAACACGAATGGGCCGGAGGCCGACTGCGAACCCGATCGGGACGCCGAGACCGCAGTCGGGGCAGGGGCCGGAGCCGACACGGCCGCGCACGGCAGGGCGGCAGCCGTCACCGCAGCGGTCTTCGCGCGCTTCGAACGCGCGATGTAGTTCTCCACGTCGCCCATGGTGAAGCGCATCTTGCGGCCGACGTGGTACGACGCCAGCTCGTCGGCCTTCACCAACTTGTAGACCGAGCTGCGGCTCACCTGCAGCAAGCCGGCCACCTCGTCCGCCGTCAACGCGTCGTCGTTGCGCATGCCGCCTCCTCCGTCAGTCGTCGACACCCCACAGCTTCTTCAACTCGCGGTTGATCTCGTTCGCGTTCGCCGGAATGCCCACGTCGTGCGGCATCGGCGATCGCAAGCCCGCTCGTCGCGGGATCGCGCTTTGTCACGTTGCGGCCGTCCACGAGATACCGCACGGTCACCCATTCTCGAAATCATCCTCATGCACATATAATCTTCGTCTCAGTATAAACCCTATCGGGCGTGGCGCAACGCACAAGCTTCATGACCCCTCCACGGATTCGCATGGTTTCGTACACGAGAATGCACGAGCTTGAACGAAATGACACGAACCGGAGTCATTTCCCGCGGACTTCTTCTACACCGCGTCCGAACCCGCGACACTGTGACCATGTCGAACGGGCTCCGCAGAAGCCGGAAGCCCCCAACGAAAGGAACCTGCTATGAAGATATCCGCTCGCAACCAGCTCAAGGGCACCGTCTCCGCCATCGCCGAGGGCGCCGTGAACGGCGTCGTTTCCATCGACCTGGGATCTACCGTGGTCAAAGCCGACATCACCATGGAAGCCATCAACGATCTGGGCCTCAAAGAGGGCACCGACGCCATGGCCATCATCAAGGCCAGCAACGTGATGTTCGCCGCCGGCTCCGAGCGCATCCAGGGCATCTCGGCCCGCAACCAGATCGCCGGAACGATCGCGTCCGTGAAGAAGGGCGCCGTGAACGGTCATGTGACCATCGAGACCCCCGAGGGCGCACGCATCATGGGCTCCATCACGAACGAGGCCATCGAGGATCTGGGTCTCGCCGAGGGTGCTGCCGCGCTCGCCATCGTGAAGTCCACCGACGTCATCGTGGGCGTGGAGTAACCGCTTCCATAGCATCTGCGAGCGACGCTCGCACCCGCAAGGCCGCGTCCTGCACGCGGCCTTGCTGCATTTCCGGATCCCTTTCCGTTCCGCGCTTTACGCAGTCCGCCACTCGAGCGCGAGGCGCGGCCGGCGGATCCGTCCCGGCGAGGCTCTCGCGTAGATTCCGCAAACTCCGAAATCGTTGAAACAATCGCGCCCTCCCACTCGTATGCTTGGGTAAGGGGGGTGGATCGATGACCGCAGAGAACGACGCGCAGCCGGATCGCACGGAGGCCTTCATGGCGCGCGCCATGGCCGATTGGGGCGATGCCGTGTACCGCCTGGCGCTGAGCCAAACGCGCTCGAAGGCCGATGCCGAGGACGTGTACCAGGACGTGTTCATGCGGCTGTACGGCGACGCCACCGAGTTCACCAGCTCCGAGCACCTCAAGGCGTGGCTGCTGCGCGTGACCATCAACCGCTGCCGCGACCTGGCGAAATCGAACTGGAACCGCCACACCGTGGCGTTCGATCCCGTACGAGACGACATCGCCGAGCTCGTGCGCGACCCGCGCGACGCCGACGTCTGGGACGCGGTGGGCCAGCTGCCCGACAACCTGCGCTCGTCCGTGCACCTGCACTACGTCGAGGGCTACACCACCGACGAGATCGCCCGCATGCTGCACAGCCAGCCCGCCACTGTGCGCACCTGGCTGTCCCGCGCCCGCGCGCGGGTGAAAGACCTGTTGACGCGCGAAAGCGAGCGGACGGGGGCGCATGCCGCGCTTCCGTCCGTCGTACCCGACCCCCGCACGCACCGCGACCAGCGAAAGGAGGTGCCCCATGACTGACGACCCTTTGACCCGATATGCCGCTTTGATGAACAGGGCCCACGCACCGCGCGAGCTTTCGCGCGCCGTCCTCGACCGCATCGAGAGCCAGCAGAGCGAGCAAACCAGACCGACCGGAGCAACCGGGTCCGCCGCGCCCCGCCATCAGGCGGGTCCTGCGCCGACGCCGTTCTCCGTCAAGAGGCACCGCTTCCGGGGCTTCGCGGTTGCGGCATGCCTGCTGCTACTCGCCGTCCTCGTCGGGCTGTCGCTGGCCGTTCCCCGCTTCGCCAAGAACGCGGGGCCCTTGGGCTTCGCCATCAACGCCTACGGCGCCTCGGGCAACTCGCTGCTGGCCATGGGCGAGGACGGGCGCATCCTGTTCGAGGCCGACATCCTGTTCCGCGTGCCGCCCGACGACCGCTACGCCGAAGAAGGCGTGTACACCGGTTGCATGTTCCGCATCGAGGGCGACGACATCGTGCGCGTGCAGGCGCACATCGACAAAGGCGAGCTGTACCGCTACACCTACGATGAGTTCCAGACGGCGAGCAACCCCGATCGCTGGGCCGAAGCGCAGCAATGGAGCACGGCATCCATCGGCGAAGGGGCATTCTTCGGCGCCTACGACCTGGTGCAACCCGTCAGCTCCCTCAGCGAAAGCGAGCAGCCCGACAACCAGACCGTCGGCGTGAAGTGCTACCAACGGCTGGGAAGCACCGTCGATCTGCCCGTGAACGACGAGATCGGCTCGCGCCTGTCCGACTACTGCTTCGGGCTGTGGACGAACGAAGACGCCGGCGCGGTCACCGGCTACCAGGATTACATCGACACGCTGGACGGCGCGACGCTCACCGTCACCATCGAAAAGGCCGACGGCAGCCACGCCACGAAGTCCATCGAGCTGACCGCCGCCGACGTGAAGGCGAAGCTCGTGCCGTCCGAGACGAACGGCACGCCCGCACTCGAGCTGATCCCGCAGATCGTCGACCCGTTCGAAGGCGACGTGCAGGAGAGGCTGAACAAGCGCAGCGAGGGATACACCTGGATCCACACCCTGTACGGCACGGTGGCCGAGGAGAACTGCGAGCCCTTCCCGTTCGAAGGCGAGCAGCTGCAAAGCCTCGACCGCCCGCTCACCGAACCGGCCTCCCAGCCCGCCGTCGAACCCGCGTCCGCCGAGCCGGACGAGGCGGTCACGCCCCAGGACACGTGGGTGGTATGCAAGAACCCGCTGCGCCTGGGAGAGGCGATCGACGTGCGGTTCCCCGTCAACGTTATCGACGATCAACAGGCATCGGGCGGATCAACCGAAGGCTTGCTGACCTGCACGAACGGTACCGTCGCCACGCAGCTTCCCACAGAGGTGCGCTTGGAGAACCTCGCCCTCCCCAATCCGGGCGACCTCGACGAGAATGGCGCGCCGAGCGACGGATACGCGTACGCGGCCATAGACATCACGGTGCGCAACACGTCGGACAAGACGCTGTACGCCGACGCAACGCAAGGTTGGTTCGGCACCGTCAAGAAGATGGGCGGAGAGCAATTCTTCGCCCAAAGCGAGCCTTCTTGGCCGCTGTGGACAAGCGGCATCGAACATCCGATAGACAGCTGGAACGGGAACCCGTTCTTCGTGCCGATCCAGCCCGGCGAGACGAAGACGTTCACGGTGCTGCACGTCGTCGCCGCCAGCGACCTCGCCGACCCCACGTTCTCGTACCACTACCGCAACACCTCTTACGGCGGTCGCACCACGGCAACGTACCGCATCGGCGCTTTGACCCTTCCCTAGGAAGAAGCGCCGCGCAGCCACCCCTCCCCTGCGCGGCGCTCTCTTTCCTTCCCGTTCCAAACCATCGGCGCAGCCTTCGCGGCTTCGAGGCTGCGCGCACGCCGCCCGCGAAGCGCATTCGCTCAAACGAACTTTTTCGCTTTCCTCAGAACAATCTCACACTCTAGCCCGTATTGTTACCAGAGAGGTGAATGCATGCGCTTGCCGTTCCAGCGAAAAAACCAGCCCGCCGCAGCCCGCGACAGCCCGAAACCGCTTCGATCCGACGCGTTCTTGCTCGAAGCCATGGACGCGTGGGGCGATGTCGTGTATCGCGTCGCGCTGGCGCAGACCGGCTCGCCCAGCGACGCCGACGACGTGTTCCAGGACGTGTTCATGCGTCTGCTGGAACACGACACCGCGTTCGAAAGCGACGAGCACCTGAAAGCCTGGCTGCTGCGCGTCACGGTGAACCGCTGCCGCGACTTGGCGCGTTTGACCTGGAACCGCCGCACGGAAGGCTTCACGCGGGAGCATGCCGACATCCCCGCCCCCGACGCGTTCGACGCCGACATCTGGGAGGTCGTGGGCGCGTTGCCGCCCGACCTGCGCATCCCGGTGCACCTGTTCTACGTCGAGGGCTACGCCACCGAAGAGATCGCGCGCATCACGGGATGCCGACCCAGTACCGTGCGAACCCGCCTCCACCGCGCCCGCGAGCAGTTGCGGAACATGCTGGAAGACGACCGCGGCCAACGCGAGTCGAGCCTTGCAAGCTGCCGCGACCCCCTATGCCGAAAGGAGCCGAACCGTGACCGATCCCCGCAACCCCGGCCCACGCCCAACCGTGGATGAGTACCGCACCATGATGCGAGGAACGCACGTCCCGGACCAGCTGAGACAAGCGACCCTGAGCGAAGCGGGCAGGCGCCGGGGCCGCAGCGCTAAAACCGTGCGGACACCCGTCCGAACAGGCGCGTCGGTCAGGCGACGCTCGGCGCTCGGGTTCGCCGTCGCTGCCTGCCTCGTGCTGGTCGCGGGAATCGGCGCAACGGCTTTCGCGATCAACGGCCCCGGCGGGTTCGGACCGGGGAAAACCGTAGAGCTGGAGTCCCAAGACTTCACGGGAGGCGGCGGCTACAGCGGTCCCTGGTACAACCCAGCCGACGACACGTTCTGGAGCTACGAATGGGCTGGATACAAGTATCATTTCCCTGTGCGGTGCGTCGGGAACAACATCGAATCCGTCACCTACGAAATCGAAGGCGAGCGCAGCTACTTCGAGATCATCGATAACACCGTCACCGCCGAGCAGCACGACAACGGCAAGCACGTGTTCAATTACACCAAGTCCGTTACGTTCGACTACGACCATCAGGAGTCGATCGACGACCAGCGTATCGTAGAAATCTACATCGGCTTCCCCCTTCCCGAAGAGGGGAAGGAAGCGTACGAATTGGCCCTTGCCGGCAAAAACTCGCTCGAAGCGAGCAGGCAGCTGAATACCGCCATCGAAAAAGGCGCGGCTCGGGAAATCTCGACCTCCCGATTGAAGCTCACCGCCACGTTCGCCGACGGCTCCATGCAAACGAAAACGTACCGCATCGCTCCGGTGCCCGATTTCGACGAACGATACGAGGCCTATTCCGATGCCCGTGCCGCATTTCAGAGCATCGAGCCTCCTTCAAGCGACGCCTCCCAGCAGGAGATCGACGATTACCTCGGCAAGATGCCTCAAATGCCCAAGCTTTACAACATCACCGAGCTCAACGAAGGGTGAACGCCGCGTTGGAACCCGCGCGCCGCAGTATCTTTTTATAACCAATATAGTCATGGACAAAAAGTGCCGATTTTCTTTATCCTCTATGAAGATAAGGCAAAGCGGTGCGCTTCTCACCAGGCATGATGGGAATTGCCTGATGCTCGATCCCTCTCTTTTAGGTCAAAAAACTACAGAATACTATAGCTTTTTGTCCATGATGAATTGACTTATATTATTTTGCTGCGACCCAAACGCTCGCATTACCAGTCGCATGCTAGCATTGAGGAAGCGGTCGCCCCACCCGCAGGAAAGACTCGCGAAACAAACCGCGTCGACACGGTGCGCAGCAAAGCACCCGCAAGCTTTGCCATCCCCATACTGCACCTCCCCGCATGCAAAAGGGCCGGATCCTTCGATCCGGCCCGGAAGTTGCTGGGCGCTTGCTGCTGGTATGCTGATGCCGCGTTCGCGAATGTGGTGACGGGTACGCCCTGGTTTCAAACCGACCGAAGCCGGCGGTTAGGCGGTCACCTGCGCTTTCATCGCATTGACGTGCTGGAACACGGCGGCGGCGCCCGGGATCACGTCCACGGAGCCGTCGGCGGCCACGGACAGCAGCGTGGGCGCCTGCATGATGCGGTAGCGCTGCGCCAGCTCCACGTTCTCTTCGGCCAGCAGCTCCTCGTAGACGATGCCGGCGGCATCCATTTCAGCTGCGGCGAATTTGCAGTTCGGGCACGTCCGCGTGGCAATGAGGTAGAGGCCTGCGGGAAGCGTGCTGTGGTCGGGCGCAGAGGCTTTCTCGATGCCCGGAACCGTCACGTGCGAGCCCGCCTGCCCGACGGTCTCGGCCGCGGCCGTCACGGCTACGGCGCCGTCGCGCATCAAATGCGAATGCCCCAAGTCGTACTCCACACGGTCGGCGAACTCCTGCGACTTGCCGTCGTTCCAGTTCTTCACCGGGCGGTAGTAGCCGGTGATGCGCGAGTACACCTCGGTCTCCTCGTGGCAGCACGGGCACTCGTACACCTCGCCGGCGATGTAGCCGTGGTTCTTGCACACCGAATACGTGGGTGACATGGTGTAATACGGCAGCTTGTAGTTCTCGGCGATCTTGCGCACCAGCGTGGCGGCCGCCTTCCAGTCGGGCAGCTTCTCGCCCAAGAAGGCATGGAACACGGTGCCGGACGTGTACAGCGTCTGCAGCTCATCCTGCACGTCCAACGCGCTGAAGATGTCGTCGGTGAAGCCCACCGGCAGATGCGACGAGTTCGTGTAGTACGGCTTGCCCTGCTCGTTGGCCGTGATGATGTCGGGGAACTGCTCCTTGTCGTGCTTGGCGAAGCGGTACGTGGTGCTCTCGGCCGGCGTGGCCTCGAGGTTGTACAGGTCGCCGTACTGCTCCTGGTAGTCGGCCAAACGGGCGCGCATGTGGTTGAGCACGTCCTTCGTGAACGCCTGCGCCGGCTCCTGCGTCATGTCCGCGCGCAGCCACTGCGCGTTCAGGCACGCCTCGTTCATGCCCACCAGGCCGATCGTGGAGAAGTGGTTCTCGAACGTGCCCAGGTAGCGCTTGGTGTACGGGTACAAGCCCGCATCCAGCAGGCGCGTGACCACTTCGCGCTTCGTGTGCAGCGAGCGCGCGGAAACGTCCATGAGATGGTCGAGTCGACGGTAGAAGTCGGCTTCGTCGGCGGACAGATAGGCCAGGCGCGGCATGTTGATGGTGACCACGCCGATGGAGCCCGTGGACTCGCCGCTGCCGAAGAAACCGCCCGACTTCTTGCGCAGCTCGCGCAGGTCGAGGCGCAGGCGGCAGCACATGGAGCGCACGTCGGACGGTTCCATGTCGGAGTTGATGTAGTTGGAGAAGTACGGAGTGCCGTACTTCGAGGTCATTTCGAACAGCAGCCGGTTGTTCTCGGTTTCGCTCCAGTCGAAGTCGCGCGTGATGGAGTAGGTGGGGATTGGGTACTGGAAGCCGCGACCGTTCGCATCGCCTTCGATCATGATCTCGATGAAGGCCTTGTTCACCATATCCATTTCGACCTTGCAGTCGCCGTAGGTGAAGTCCATCTCCTTGCCGCCCACGATGGCCGGCTGATCGCGCAGGTCGGCCGGGCACACCCAGTCCAGCGTGATGTTGCTGAACGGCGCCTGCGTGCCCCAGCGCGAAGGCGTGTTCACGCCGAACACGAACGACTCGACGCACTGCTTCGTCTCTTCGTAGGTCAGGTTGTCGGCCTTCACGAACGGCGCGAGATACGTGTCGAAGCTGGAGAACGCCTGGGCGCCCGCCCATTCGTTCTGCATGATGCCCAGGAAGTTCACCATCTGGTTGCACAGGCTGGACAGATGGCTGGCCGGCTTCGACGTGATCTTGCCCGGCACGCCGCCGAGACCCTCCTGGATGAGCTGCTTGAGCGACCAGCCCGCGCAGTAACCCGTCAGCATGGACAGGTCGTGCAGGTGGATGTCGGCGTTGCGGTGAGCCTTCGCCACCTCGTCGTCGTAGATCTCGCTAAGCCAGTAGTTCGCCGTGATGGCGCCCGAGTTCGACAGGATCAGGCCGCCGACGGAGTACGTGACCGTGGAGTTCTCCTTCACGCGCCAGTCTTCCACCTTGACGTACTGGTCCACGAGATCCTTATAGTCCAGCAGCGTGGCGTTGGCGTTGCGCACCTTCTCGCGCTGCTTGCGGTACAGAATGTAGGACTTCGCCACGTCGGCGTACCCGGCCGTGGACAGCACCTCCTCCACGCTGTCCTGCACGTCCTCGACGCTGATGATGCCGTTTTTGATGCGCGGCTCGAAATGGGCGGTCACGTTGAGGGCCAGAAGGTCGATCGTGGACGGATGGTACTGCTTCTCCAACGCGTCGAACGCCTTGGCGATAGCGCTTGAGATTTTGGCTATATCGAATTCCGCGATCTTTCCGTCGCGCTTCTGGACCTCGTACATGCTTGCTCCTTTTGCTGTGGATTCGCTTCGTTTGCGCGGCGACTGCCAACCGTTCCGCGCCTCGCATGCGGTTTCAAACACCCTAGCAGCGTCCACCGGGCCAGTCAATGATTGTAATCCATATGTTGAATATGCCTCCACAATACACAACTATATATGGTAGATTTTGCCATCTGGGGTTTTGCACGAGCGCTCGATGGAGCTCTTCGAAAAGCGACCTGCGGGTTTAGAACAAAGCACCGCGCGGGCCGTTTTGCAGATGCCCGACGCCGAAGCTTTCGGCGAGCGGCAACGCGTTTGATCGCAGGGCGCAGCGGGATTATGATAGACCCCTGCGCAACCAACTAGAAGGAGCATCCGCCATGACCCGCTTCCCCCTGCGCCGAGCCGAGCGCGCGATGCCGCGCGACGAGGCGCTGGCCGTACTCGACGCCGCCGAGTTCGCCATCGTGTCCACCGTGGACGATGACGGCATGCCCTACGGCGTGCCGCTCTCCTTCGTGCGGCGAGGCGATACGCTGTACTTCCACGCCACAAACGAGGGCGGGCACAAGACGGTCGATTTTCGTCGCGACGATCGCGTGTGCGCGACAGCGGTGACGGGCGTCGAAGCGTTCTTCGAAGACGGCGATTTCTCGACCAGCTTCCGGTCGGCCATAACATTCGGCCGCGTCCGCGAGGTCGTCGAAGCGACCGAGTTCAAACATGCGCTGGTGGATCTCTGCATGAAGTACGTGCCGGAGGCAAAGCGCAGCATCGGGAAAGCGATGGAGAAGGAAGGGCCGCACACGTCCGTGTGGGCCATCGACATCGAAGAGATAAGCGGCAAAGCGCATCCGGGACCACGTGGCGATGCGAGCGGGGACGGGCGCACGGATGCCGCGGACGACGGCGGATGCGCCGGCACGGATGCCGGCAGGCAGACGGACCCGGTCGCGGGCGCGGAACCAGTCGCCGCCCTCGGCGGCGAAGGAGCCTGAGCCATGCGCATCGCCGGCTTGCAGAAGCTCACGCTGCTCGATTTCCCGGGCAAGACCGCGGCCACGGTATTCACGCCGGGCTGCAACTTCCGTTGCCCGTTCTGCCACAACGCCGACTTGGTGACGGGCGAGGCGGGGCGCGATGGCGCGGCCGCGGACAGCAGCGCCCTATCGATCGACGAGCTCTTCGCGTTCCTCGGCAAACGCCAGGGGCTGCTCGACGGCGTGTGCATCACAGGCGGTGAACCGTTGCTGCAGTCCGGTATCGATGAGTTCTGCACTCGCGTGCACGAGCTGGGGTTCGCCGTGAAGCTGGACACGAACGGCAGCTTCCCCGGCCGCTTGCGCGCGCTTGTTGAGGAAGGCCTTGTGGATTATGTGGCCACGGACGTGAAGAACGCGCCAGAGCGTTACGCCGAAACCGTCGGCGTCCCCGCGTTCGACCTCGCGCCGGTGCAGGAGTCTCTCGACTTCCTGCGTTCGGGCGCGGTCCCCTACGAGGTGCGCACCACCGTGGTGCGCGAGCTGCACACCGCCGACGACCTGCGCGCGCTGGCTGCGTGGATCGAAGGCGTACAAGCGTGGCACCTGCAAAGCTTCATCGACGCGGACAGCGTGCTGGGCGGCGAAGGTCGCTTCCACGCATGGGACCCCGACGACCTGCGGGCACTGCTGCCCGAGCTGCAGGCCGTCGTGCCGGGCGCTCAGCTGCGCGGGGTGGACTAGAGCCGCGAGGGTCCGCGCCCTCGCATGCCGCAAGCACGCGCCTCTTGCGGATCCCGAATTCCGGCCAATCGAGGAACCCGCGGCACACGAACCGCTCAACACCCCGCGAAACCAGGCAGCGCATAGGAAACGGGAAATTCCGGCAGGAATCGACGCGATTCTGTCATCGAGAAAGCCCGCGCCCTTCGGCCTTTCCGCGTCCGGCCCCCTAACCAGACCCGATACATCCAGGCAAAAGCTCTGTCTCGGCATAAAGCAACGAGTTCAGAAAGAGACGGCAGAATCCCGTCGAAAACTGCCAAAAATCAGGGTTTTCACCGCGCATCTGCGGCCCCCGGCACGGCTGCTTGCAGCTCGGCCAAGCCCTTCCTCAGCACGCGGAACGTAACCAAACCGATGACGAATGCGATGGCCGCCGTGCCCAGCGCCACCGGCACGAGGTTGCCGCGCAGCGCGTCGAACAGGCCGCCGTAGATGAGCTGCCCCACGGGTTGCGCGCAGTTCGCCAGCGACATGGTAAGCGCGATCACCTTCCCCACCAGGTGGCCGGGCGTCTCGAGCTGCACGAACGAGATGGCTTGGATGCTGAACATCGTGGCGCACGCCATGGATGCGAACAGGCCCGCTACCACGATGCCGTACGCCAGCATCGCGTCCATCGGCACGCCCAGCACCACGGCGATGGGCAGCAACCCCAAGGCCGCCACCAGCAGGAACAGCGGCGCGCGGCTGAGACGCAAACGCCCGGCGAACACGCCCACCGAGACGCCGCCCGCCAAACCGCCCAACGCCAGCGCACCCTCGGCGAAGCCCATGTACTGGTTCGGCAGACCCAGGATCTGCGTGATCACAACCGGCGCGCCGATGAGGATGAACGCCGTCAGCGTGACGTTGATGCCCGCCACCAGGAAGATCACCTTGAGGATGACCGTGCGTTCGTGGCGCAGAAACGCGAAGCTCTCGACGATGTCGTTCGCCACCGTGCGCACCACGCCCACGCCGCTGCGCTCGATGGCGTCGCGCGGGATGCGCACCACGGTGACGATGAGCACGGCAGAAACCGCGAACGCCGCTCCCGACACGAACACCACCGGCTCGATGCCGAACAGGCCGAACAGCAAGCCGCCCAGCACCGGGCCCACGAGGCCCGAAAGCGCGCTGATCTGGCTGACGATGGCGGTGGCGCGCACGATGCCGTCGCGCGGGACGATGAACGGCACCGCCGCCTGCACGGTGGGCTGGTACACGCTCTGCGCGGCGTACAGGACGATGAGCGCGCAGATGCACAGGCCGACGAGGTCGATGACGCCGTCGAGTGCGAGAAACGCCGCACACGTCGCAGCCAGAAGGATATCGAGCGCCGCCATGATGCGCCGCTTGTTCACGCGGTCGGCCGCAACCCCTCCGATGGGCGTCAGCACGATGTAGGGGATCCACGCGCAAGCCGACACCGCGCCCATGAGCGCCGCCGAGCCCGTTTGGTTCAGCACGTACAGCGGCAGGGCGAAGCGCAGCACGGCATCGCCGAACAACGAAGCAATCTGCGCGAAGATCACCGAAACGAACGATCGGTTGAGCAGGGTGTTCATGATTGTTCCTTTCTTTTACATACATTCAGTCGGTATGTATATTGGGTAAAAAAGAAGGTTGCCAGGCAACCAGGGTTCGCTAAGACATCGCAAGAGGAAACCGCAAGCACGCGCCGTCATCCCGAGCGGGGCCCTTCGACTCGCCGCGCTCGCTCACAACGACAGCCGGGAACATCCGCTCGCTCGACCTTCCCTTGCCCGCTTTCGTGCTGCCGGAATGTTTCACGTGAAACATTCGTACGTATTTACGAGCTCATAGCATCAAGCCTTTCGTGAAATTGGCTGCGATACCCCTCGAGGATGGTCGCCAGCCCGCCTACTTCCAGGGACAGGCCGCCCAGCGCCTTCACGATATCGAGGTAGTAATCGACGCGCGCACGCAGCTCCTCGGCGGTGGCGGAACGGAACATGGGGCTGACCCAAAGGTTCGCCAACAGCACGATGACCTCGCTGAACTCGCGCGGACGATCGGTTTGGATGCTGCCGTCGCGCACCCCCTGCTCCACGATGGGCAACACGAAATCGGGTACCGTCTCCTGGAGCACCGCCTGGTACTGCAGGCCCAGCAAACGCGCGTTCTTCACCGGATCCACGTCGGGGGCCGCCTTGGCCCACATGTCCATCTGCGGCCCGGTGATGGATGCCGCGAACAGCGCCTGCAGCTTCTCGGCACCGGTCATGCGGCCGTCGTCGCGGATGCGGCGAAGCTCGTCGAACAGCGCTTGGTTGTCGCGGTCGAGCGCAGCCGACAGGATGTCTTCCTTCGACTTGAAGTGGTGGTACACCGCCCCCTTCGTCAAGCCGCCCAGCCCATCGATGATGTCCTGAATGCTGGTATTGTCGTACCCTTTCTCGAAGAACAAGGCCAAGGCCACGTCGAGGATGAGGTTCACCGTCTCCTCGGGATGCTTGTTGCGGGCCATCGGCCTTCCTCTCCATCACGTTACATACCAACGGTATGTATCCTACGCTCCTCCAATGGAGAAGGCAAGAAAAAGTTTGCCGCACGTCCTGGGCAGCATCATACTGGTGCGCATGCGTCAAAGCGATCAGAGAGAACAGGAGCATCGACCCATGAGCACCTGCCTTGTTGCACAATCCGGCGGGCCCACCGCCGTTATCAACGCCAGCCTGGCCGGCGTCATCCGCGCGAACCAGCTGAACCCGCTCTACGACCGCGTGCTGGGCGGCATCCACGGCATCGAGGGCGTGCTGGCCGACCAGCTGTACGACCTCACCGACCTTTCCGAGCACGACCTGGAGCTGCTGAGGCAGACGCCCTCGTCGGCGCTGGGCACGTGCCGCTACAAGCTGAAGCGCGACGACGAGGCCGATTTCCGCCGCCTCGCCGACGTGATGGACGCGCACGACATCGAAACCATGTTCTACATCGGCGGCAACGACTCCATGGACACCGTGGACGCGCTGGCCGAATGGGCGGCCGAGAACGCGCCGAGCAAGCGCTTCATCGGCATTCCGAAAACCGTGGACAACGACCTGGTACCGGTGGACCACTGCCCCGGCTTCCCCAGCGCGGCGAAGGTGGCCTGCCAGATCACGCACGCGACGCGCCTCGACTACGACGCGTACACGCGCCCCGAGGTGTTCGTGCTGGAAGTGATGGGGCGCGACGCGGGCTGGCTGGCGGCGAGCTGCTGCATCACCGGCGACGTCGATTTGTTGGTGCTGCCCGAGGTCGCCTTCGACCGCGACGCGTTTCTCGCCGAAGTGCGCGCGAAGTTCGAGGCGACCGGCTCGTGCTACATCGTAGTGTCCGAGGGTGCGCGCTACGCCGACGGCACCTACCTGTCCGCCGGCGATACTGCGCACGACGGGTTCGCCCACGCCGTGCTGGGCGGGGCGGCGCAAACGGTCAAGCAAATGATTGTCGACACGGGCATCGTGCCGCGCGGCGTGGTGCAGGATTTGTCGCGCGCGGCGCGCTCCAGCAACTTCGCGCAGAGCCTCGTGGACGTGACCGAGGCCTACGACCTGGGAATGAGCGCCCACATGCGCAGCGCCGACCCCGCCTTCACCGGCCAGGTGGTGGGCATCCGCCGCAACCCGGAGGCCGCAGCCGAGGGCCGCTACGAGGCCGAGCTGTTCGCCGGTCCCGCAAGCGAGTTCGCCAATTTCGTCAAACGCTTCCCCGCCGAGTGGATCCTGCCGAACTACCAGGGCATTACGCCGGAAGCGGTCGCGTACTTCCGGCCGCTCATCGAAGGCGAGCCGAAACTCGTCATGAAGGGCGGCATCCCCGCCACCATCGTGCCGTTCAACAAGCGCTGACGAAGCCGGCCCTCGGCGCCGCCCAGCCAGCACGCCGAGGGATCGACTAACGCGTCGCGCCCTGCTCCCGATTGCCGTTGTCGCCCGAAACGTGCGTTTTTTCGCTCAAAAGCGCACGTTTCGGGCGACAACGGTTTCGAGTTACCTCCCCCCTACACGTCCCGTGTGCGCGTCCAGTGGCGCAGGTAGAGGGCGCCGATGAGCGCCGGCATCACGGGCGACGCCGCCTGGGCGACGAAGATGCCCACGTAGCCGAAGCCCAGCACGCCGCTCAGCAGAAACGCCAGGCCGAAGCGCACGACGAACGCGTCGATCAGCGAGTTCGCCAACACGAGCCGCGGCGTGCCCGCCCCCAATGCGAACGAGTCGAAGCTGTACATGGCCGCGTAGAACAGCCCGTTCACGCTGCACGTGATGCGAAGGTACAGCACGGCCGTATCCATCGTGAACGGCTCGGTCAGGCCGTACGCGACCACCAGCGCCGGCGCCAGCAACTGCACCGCGATCTGCACGCCCACGATCACGCTCACGTTGAACGTGGCGCCGATGCGCGCCACGTCGCGGGCCCGGCGCAGCTCGCCCGCGCCTGCGTTCTGCGCCGCCGCCGTGGTGATGGCCTGGCCGATGGCCCAGCACGGCAGTCCCGCGATGGTGCTGATCTGCAGGCCGACGCCGGCAGCGGCGGCCACGTCGGTGCCGTAGCGGTTCAGCAACCCGGTGACCAGCGCGTACGACAGGTTCACCACCGCCATCTGCACGGCAGAGGGAACGCCCACGCGCAGCACCTCGATCACGCTCGCTCCAACCGGCACGTCGCCGCTACGCGAAAACGCGCCGGCCAGGCGCCCGCCGGGGAAACGCCGCCGCACCACGACGAGCGCGCCGACGGCCGCCACGCTCTGCGCGACCACCGTCGCCCAGGCGGCGCCCACCACGCCGAGGCCCGCCGGTCCCACCAGCACCAGGTCGAGCGCCACGTTCACCAGCGCCGATACGCCCACCAGCTGAAGCGGCGTGCGCGCGTCGCCCTGCGCCTTGAGGAAGGCCGCTGCGGCGTTCATGAGGAACGGCCCCGCGCAGCCGCAGCACAGCACCACGGTGTAGCCGACGGCGCCTTCGAGCGATGCCGCAGGCACGGCGTTCGCCGTGAAGGCTGGGCGCGCCAACGCCACGCCCAGCACGGCGATGGCCGCCGACCCCGCCAGGGCCACCGCCAACGTGGCCGCGTACGCGCGCCGCTGGCCGGCCACGTCGCGCGCGCCCACGAACCGCGCGACGACCACGCCGTCGCCCGCCGTGAGGCCGATGACGAACGCGTTCACGATATAGGCGGCGTTCGTCGCGTTGCTGATGGACACGAGCCCCACCGGCCCCACCACCTGGCCGACCACCACCATGTCCACAGCCTGGTACACGTACTGCAGCAGGTTCACCGCCATGAGCGGCAACGCGAACGCCAGCAACCGCCTGAACAGCGGCCCTTCGGTAAAGGAAAGAGAAGCATCTGACACGATAGGTTCACCTCTGAGAATTCGGAATGCGGAAACGTAACGAAGCGCCCGAGGGCGCAAAAAAACGCCGCAGATGAATCATCACCTGCGGCGCTGAACGAGTCCGTCATGCCGGCATCAAAGGAAACGCGCGCCCGGGTTTCGCGCGGCGCGTCTATCGATGCCGATGAATATGCCCCTCGGCTCCGTGCGATGCTTCATCGGCGATCATGCGCGGAGCCGCTACTCTGCAAAGCTTCATGTGTGCCTTCTCGTTGAGGCGGATACAGCGTCGCCCAGCATACTGCGCGATGCCGAAGCGGTCAACCCGCCAGAACCTCCGAAGTTTCGGGCGACGGCTTCCCCACCTCGTCCAGCACGTCCTTTCCCCAGGCGCACATGGCGTTGAGGACGGGGACGAAGCTGACGCCGCGCTGGGTGAGCGAGTACTCGGTTTTGGGCGGCACCTGGTGGTACAGCTCGCGATGCACCATGCCGTCGGCCTCCAGCTCGCGCAGCTGCTGGGTGAGCATCTTGGGCGTGGCCTGCGACATGCGGCGTTGCAGCTCGCCGAAACGCAGCACGCCGGCCTTGCTCAGGTGCCACAGGATGAGCACCTTGTGCTTGCCGCCCACGATGTCGATGGTTGCCTCGACCGGGCAATGGTACGCGTCGGGACAGGTTTTCATGCGCAGCCTCTTCCGTCCAATACTTTCTTTTCGGGTAGTATATTCCAAAAAAGTATCTACTTGCCCCGCAGAAACCGAAGAGTAGTATGGAGGAAGAACGAACCGTCGCTCGCCTCAGAGATAGGAGCACCCATGTCGTTTCTCGATCTCGCCAAAAAGCGCTGCTCGACCCGCGCCTACCAGCCCGTCCCCGTCAGCCAGGAGCACATCGACGCCATCGTCGAAGCGGCCCGCGTCGCGCCGACCGCCGCGAACCGCCAACCTGTGCGCATCCTCCAGGTGACCAGCGAGGAAGGGCTCGCCAGCCTGGCGAAAGCCGCGAACGTGTTCGACGCGCCGCTCGCATTCGTCGTGTGCGCCGACGGCGAGAAGGCGTGGAAGCGTCCGCTCGACGGCATGAGCACCGTCCATGTGGACGCGTCCATCCTCACCGACCACATGATGCTGGCCGCCACCGACTTGGGCCTGGGAAGCGTCTGGATCTGCCGCTTCGACCCTACGGTCATCCGAGAGGAATTCGGGCTGCCGGAAACTTTGGTCCCGGTGAACATCCTGGCCGTCGGGCATCCCGCCGGCGAGCTGAAGAGCCCCGACCGCCACGCCACCGAGCGCATCCCGACAAGCGAGCTGGTAATCCACGCGTAACGAAGCGCCTTTCGAAGAGCGCAGGCCTTCTGCAGCACGGATTTTACGTCCCACCCAAAAGGATGCCATTGCAGAGCGAACCCATTTGTGCAGACACCGTCTGCACAAATTCAAAACCGTCCTACCGCGCGCCCTCCAGCAGGGCGTGAAGCTCGCGCTGGACGCTGCGGTCGACGTTCGTGCCGATCACCTTCGTGGCGATCTGCTTGATGGCCGACCGAGCGTTGCCCATGGCGACGCTCGTTCCCGCCATGCGCAGGATTTCGTAGTCGTTCATAGAGTCGCCGAACGCCATCATCTCGCTCGCCTGGATGCCGTGCGCGTCCAGCACCTGCTGGATGCCCGTCGCCTTGCTCACGCCGCGCTGCATGACGTCGATCCATTTACGGCCCGACGGCGCGAACACGAAGTCGTCGTCCAGCTCGCGCGTGAGGATGTAGGCCATGTCCATGACGGCATCGTCGCAATACACGGATGCTTTCAGGATGCTCGTCTGCGGCGAGGGCACGTCGAACACGCGCACGGGGTTCGGCAGGTTCTTGTCCACCTCTCGCTCGAAGCGCGCTTCGTCGTCCAACAAGTAGCTGCGCGTCTCGTCGAACAGCGCAAGGTGCATGGTGTCGAACATATCAACGACACGGGCCAACCGCTTCACGGCCGCATGCGAGAACACCTCCAAGTCGACCAGCTCGCCGGCGACCATCACCTGCGCGCCGTTCGACGCGACGAAGTCCATGCAGTCGACCACCGGTTCGAACAGCTCGTGCAGCGTGTCGAAGCGCCGACCCGACGATGCTACGAACTGGATCCCCGCATCGCGCAAACGCATAACGAGGTCGTACGAGCCTTCCGGCACGCACTCGTTTCCGTCGAGGAACGTGCCGTCCATATCGCTGGCGATAAGCTTGATCATCAGAAAGCCCTCCTTGAAATAACCGCGTGTTCCGATCATTGTACGACGCTCGCGTCAACCTGCGTGACCCTACACGACTACTTTGCACGAACTTGATACCTGTTTTACAAAACCCCAGTTCAAAATGCTTCGCACCCTGAGCGTGCGGAGAAAATCCCAAAACGCAACACCAGATTGGTAGAGCGGGCGGCTCTGCAACCGCATGATGGTAAACGCAGAAGCGCGGCCGCTCAGCTCCGCGCTTCGGGTATCATGCAATCGACCACGAAGAAGGGACCGCCATGAGTTTCGCCGACAACCTCGTGTACCTGCGCCAGCATTACGGCATCACGCAGGAAGGGCTTGCCGAGCAGTTAAGCGTGTCGCGCCAGACCGTCAGCAAATGGAAAGCCGGCACGAACTACCCTGAAATGGACAAGCTGCTGCAATTATGCGACCTGTTTCATACCAGCCTCGACGACCTCATGCGCGGCAGCGTGCATGTCGTCAAAGAAAACGACACCGAGCGCTACGACGAGCACATGAACCGCTTCGACCTGTCCATCGCGGCCGGCGTCGCCTGCATCCTGGTCGGCGTGGGTCTGAACGCGCTGCTTGAAGCCTTCGGCTGGCCGGATAACCTGCAGACCGTCGCCCTGCTTTCCTGCATCGTCATCGGCGTGGTAATCCTGGTCGTCGGCAGTCTCAACCACAGCGAATTCAAGCGTCGCAACCCTTCCATCGAGCCGCGGTACTCCTCCGACACGCTCGATCGGTTCGGGCAACGCTACCCGACGCTCATCGCCGTCGGCGTGGGTCTCATCCTCATCGACGTCATCATGCTAATCGGCCTCGTACCCGACAACAGTAGCTCCATGATCAACGGCGCATACGTGGAGGAGCTCGTCATGTTCCCCTTCATGCTCATCCTCGCCATCGCCATTGGCATTCTCATCTGGGCCTGCATGCAAAAGTCGAAGTACGACCTCTCCGAGCTCACCTACATCGCGCATCGCCGCAACCTGGGTGCCGACATGCCCTCTACCGCCGTCGTCAAGTCACCCGAGCAGATTCGCGCCGAACGCGTGATGGGCGTCATCTGCGGCTGCATCATGCTGCTGGCCACCATCGTGTTCCTGGTGTGGGGCTTCGTGCCGCTGTTCGACCAGATCGGCGGCTGGGACGGCATCGACAAGTTCGCGCTCAAAGACGCCATCCGCCGCGGCGCGGGCGGTTTCGCCATCAGCTGGATCGCCTTCGTGGTGGGCGGCATCCTGTGCGGCATCGTGTGGATGATCGGCAGCGTGGTGTCGAAGACCCAGGAAGACTGGATCGCCGAAGCGCGCCAGGAGGACGCCTGGGTGAAGTACGCGCAGCAAGATGATCCCTGGTCCCGGGGACCCGAAGACCCCGCGTCGTCCCAAACGCCGACCCCGTCGTCCGCCCCGCGCGAAGCCAACGACCCCGCGGGACGCACGTGGAAGCACTAGGAAAGTACCTTTTGGACACCAGCGTGTACTCTTTGTGCCTAGCACCTTCCCTCTCTCTCGCCCTACGATTTCGACCCGTAGGGAAAACCGAATGCCCGCACGTGGCGGGCGAAGGAGGGGTACGCATGAAAGATTCGCGCTACGACGATCTGATCGAAGCGACCACGAAACGAGGTGCCGCAAACAGCGCGTCCTTGTTTCGCAAGAGCGTCGTCGATCGACGCACGTTTTTGCAGGGAGCCGCGTTTCTCGGCGCCTGCGGCGGACTGATGGGATTCGGTCTAACCGGATGCACGCCAGCGAATACCGGCGGCGCGGCCGCGCAAGGGTGGAAAGCAGGCACTTATTCTGCCAATGTGACCGGCCATAACGCCCCGTTCACCGTCGACGTAACATTCTCGGAGAACGCCATTACCGCCATCGACACCAGCACGAACCAGGAGTCGCTGGGCGTCGGCGCATCGGCTCTTGAAGATCTGTCGAACAAGATCATGGAATATCAGACGCTGAACGTGGATTCCGTCACCGGCGCCACCCTATCTAGCATGAGCCTCCAGCAAGGTGTGAAGGATTGCGCCGAGCAAGCAAACGCAGCGAAAACCCTCGCAAAGGCTCCCGGCCCGGACGACTCCGTAGAATCGTCCTACAATGCCGACGTATGCGTTGTCGGCGGCGGCGGTGCGGGCCTCACAGCCGCCATCTCTGCCGTGCAAGCCGGAGCCAACGTTGTGGTTGTCGAGAAATGCGGCATCACGGGCGGATCGACGAACGTCTCCGAAGGCGCGCTCAACGCAGTCGATCCGGAACGTCAGCAGAAGCAGGGAATCGAAGACTCTGTCGAGCAGTTCTACGAAGTCACCTATGAAGGAGGACACGAACAGGGCACGCCCGAACTCATACACTACCTGACCGACAACGCGCTCGATTCGGTTCATTGGCTCGAATCGCTCGGTGTGAAGTTCAAGGACGAAACGGGATCGGCCACCGGATCGCTGGGCGAGCGAAGCCACTATCCAGCCACGCCGTCGGGAAACACCTACATCCGCGCTTTCGAAGCGTTCGCGGCAGACCACGCTGACCAACTCGTCGTTTTGCACGAGACTCAAGCGAAAGAGCTCATCCTAGAAAACGGCTCCGTCGCTGGTCTGACGGCCGTGCACCGCGGAAGCCAAGAGATCACCGTGAACGCGAAATCGATTGTCGTAGCCACCGGCGGATTCGGCGCCAACGTCGAATACCGACAGCAAGTCAACGACGGCGTATGGGCCGACGTGAAGCTCGACGACACCATCGGCTGCACGAACATCAAGCCGTGCGCGCAAGGGGAAGGCCTCAAGCTTGCCGAGGGAGCCGGCGCGGAGCTCATCGGGCTGTCGGACATCCAGCTGCATCCGTGCGGCACGCCCGGCACCGGCCTCATGGAAGACATCCGCACCTCAGGACGCAACCGCATCTTCGTCAACAAGAGCGGGGAGAGATTCGTCAACGAAGGCGCCGAACGTGACACCCTGTGCAAAGCCATCTTCGCACAGCCTGAATCGACGTACTGGATCGTTGTCAACAAGGTTCGCTACCCCTCGGAGACCGAGCCCGACGCGAACGGCGCGACCATCGAGAACATGCTGGCGCTCGGCCATATCGTGAAAGGCGAAACCGTTGAAGACTTGGCAGAGCAGACGCAGATGGACGCCACGAAGCTGCAAGCATCCATCGACGGTTACAACCAGGTCGTTGCCGGCGCAACCGAGGATCCTTTCGGCTTCAAAGCAAACAATACCGCCGACCGGCAGTTGACCGAGGGACCGTGGTATGCATGCCGCAAGGTACCGACGGTTCATCACACCATGGGCGGCATCCGCATCAACGTCAACACGGAGGCCGTGAGCGCGGATGGCGAAGTCGTTCCCGGTCTTTACGCTTGCGGCGAATGCACCGGCGGCATTCACGGAAGCAACCGTTTGGGCGGTAACGCCATTGCCGACTGCATCACGTTCGGACGCCAAGCCGGTACGCAGGCGGCACAGCACGCGACAAGCTAAGCCTACCCCTCCCCGACGCACCTTCCTTACGCCCTGGCCGTATATTCCTTCTGCGGTCAGGGCGATCTTTTGCTGATATTATTCTCGCGCGTCGGCAACTTTGTCGAGCAGCTCTTGCTTGGAATGCACCCCGACTTTACGGTACACCGTCCTCGTATAATTCCGGATGGTGTTTTCCGAGTAATTAAGCGTTTGAGCGATGAAGGATCGACTTCGACCTTGGGAAATAAGCGACACGATATCCCTCTCGACGTCGCTCAAGCCGTACAACCCTGCGAATGCCGCAACAGGATCGACGACCCCGACCTCGGCGGCCCCTTCGGACGCTTCGTTTCGCATAGTCCCAAGCTCGAAGCCGATTGGGTAATCGCCCATGAAACGCGGCCTCATAATGAGCGTCGCTTCGACCAGCACCACGATCGCCATCACGATGAGCAGCCACAAACTATGATCGAGCGTCGGGCCTACCGCGTACACAATAATGCGTCCAACGGCCATGCACAGAAGCGAACCGCCGTAAACCACCGCGTATACCAACGTCGTCTGATAGTGGACGTGGCGGCCGATGAGACAAATGAAGAACACGAGGGGGATATAGAAGCACGTCACCGCATTGGTCAGAAGAAACGTGCTGGCTTCTTCGGATCCGCTCGATCCGCTCATCAAAAAGCATATGCTGGCCATCATGAGCGCATTCTGAAACAGCCAGTATCCGGACAACTTGAACGAACGTCCCCGCACCAGCACGAGCCACACGACGAACGCGATCAGCAGCACCACGAGCACCTGATGAATCGAACGAACCGTTTGCGACAATTCTCGATGACGTCCATCGGGGTATCCAAGCGCCATGCCCAGCAGCAGCGCGTACAGGAAGAACGCGATCAGCGCATGCACGGCTCCTGTACGAAACGGATCCGATTCGTACAGCGCATCGACCCCCGGAGCCTTCCCCATGCCGTCTTCCCGACCCGCCCGCGTCGTTTTGGCGCGCTCGTCAAGGCGCGTCATCGCCTGCCAGTACGCGAACACCGACAGGGCGGGAATGAACAGGTTGATCATGCCCGAAACGACAGGATCCAAATACCCCATGACGAGCGAGAGCGCGCATGAAAGAGCCAAGCCGCCGGCAGCGTAGAAGAATACTTCGCCAGGACGAAGCCGTTCGAGAAAGAAAATCCAGATGATCTCGCCGCCGACCAGACCTATTCCTCCGACGATGACGCGTAGCGCCTCGAATCGGGTCGCGTCGAAAAAGAGATCGAGCAAGTAAAGCAAGCTGGAAACCGTCATAAGCACGAAGCCGGACCATACGAACACACCGCGCGTCGCACGCGTGAAACCGGCCTTGTACACTAGCAAAACCAGCAGCGCGATCACCACCACCCGAGCGACGTTCGCACCCACCGTCACCATGCCCACGTCGGCGGAAAAATGCAGGTTGTAGAAGTTGAACTGGTACCAGAGCCGGTAGAAGCCTATGCCGAAAAAAGCAAGAACCAAACCGGATAGGAATGTCGATCTGAACGCCTCGAAAGAACCAGTATGAAGATACCGGTCAACCGCCCGGGCGCGCTCACCACTTCCGTTTTCCTCCCCTTGCTTCATGGCGGAATTGTACCATAGCCGATTCCGCACGCAGCAGAGGCGATGGAGCCCGAAAGCACCGTGTCCATCCCAATCGCCCGCTTGCACGAAGCTCTTCCCACCCATAAACGAGGCGCTCACGCAAGCAGCGCAGGAACCCGTATCAGTGGCCTTGCTGAAAACCATTCATCGGGCACTGCTTGCCGACACGAGGCTCTCGGGAAACGCACGCCTGCGCTCGGCGCACTGGCCGATGCCATGGCAGGTCGGCCTATTTTCACTGCGGCGAGCATGGCTCGCGCCATCGGAAGATCAATGCCGACGGCAAACACAGTCATCGAGCGATTTGCAGAAGCCGGCATCGTCAGACAAATCAACATCGGCAAGCGCAATCGGGCGTTCGAGGCCCAAGGCATCATCGAGGCCTTCATCGGCTTCGAACGCGCGGCCGCATCACCAGCCAACGACACGCTCGTCAGCAAACCCGTCCGTCCGGTTCCGTTCAAAGAGGTACGGTAGCTACTCCCCCAGCTTCTCGGCGGCTTCCATCCATTCTTCCTCAAGGGCATCGATCTGCTGTTGGAGATCGGAAATCTGGGCTTGGAAGTCGCCGAGCGCGGTGAAGTCGGTGGGGTCGGCGGCGGCCATGCTCGCGCGCACGTCCTCGATCTTGCCGTTGAGCGTTTCCACCTTGCGCTCGTTGGATTGCATGAGCTTGCGCAGGGTACGCTGCTCGCCGCCGGAGAGGCGGGAGCTTTCGGGCGATGCTTCGGTCCCAGATAAGCCCGAATCGGCGGCGTGCGCAGGGCGTTGACGTGCGGGACTGCCGGCCGCCATGGAAGAGGGGGAAGCGTCGGACAACCTCAAATACTCGTCCACCCCACCCGGCAGATGACGGATCTTCCCGTTCACCAGGGCGAACTGGTGGTCGGTGACGCGCTCCATGAGGTAGCGGTCGTGCGTGACCAGAAGCAGCGTGCCCGGCCAGGCGTCCAACAGGTCCTCCACCACGGCCAGCATGTCGGTGTCCAGGTCGTTGCCGGGCTCGTCGAGGATCAGCACGTTCGGCTCGTCCAGCAGGATCAACATGAGGGCCAGACGGCGCTTCTGCCCGCCGGACAAGTCCTTCACCGGCTCGTTGAGGTCGGCGCGCTTGAAGCCCAGCTTCTCCAGCAGCTGGGCGGGCGTCATCTCCTTGCCGTCCAGCATCGTGCGACGGCTGTAGCGGCCGATGACCTGGCGCACACGGTCGTCGCCCAGTTCGGACAGATCGTCCAGATGCTGCGACAGCACGGCGAAACGCACGGTCTTGCCGATCTTCACCTCGCCGGCGTTCGGGCGCTGCAGACCCTGGATCACGCGCAGCAGCGTGGTCTTGCCCGTGCCGTTCTCGCCGACGATGCCGTAGCGGTCGCCCGGGCCGATGATCCAGTCCACGTCGTCGAGGATCGTCTTGTCGTCGAAGCGCACGCTCACGTGCTCGAGGTCGACCACCTGCTTGCCCAGGCGCGCCATGGCCATGCGCTTGAGCTCCAGCTCGTCGCGCAAAGGCGGCACGTCGGCGATGAGTTCCTGGGCGGCGGCCACGTGGAACTTCGGCTTCGTCGCACGCGCCCGTGCGCCGCGCGAGAGCCACGCCAGCTCGCGGCGCAGCTCGTTCTGGCGTTTCTGCTCGGCTAGCGCGGCCACGCGATCGCGCTCCACGCGCTGCATGATGTAGGCCGAGAATCCGCCCTCGAACGGCTCCACCCGTTTATCGTGCACCTCCCACATACGCAGGCACACCTCGTCGAGGAACCAACGGTCGTGCGTGACCACCAACAGCGCGCCCGCGCCCTTTTTCCAGCGGGTTTTCAGATGGTCCGCCAGCCACGTGATAGCGCGCACATCCAGATGGTTCGTGGGCTCGTCCAGCGCCAGCACGTCCCAGTCGCCGATGAGCAGCCGCACGAGGTCCACTCGACGGCGCTGCCCGCCCGACAGCGTTCCCACCTGCGCGTCCCAAGGGATATCGCCGGCCAACCCGGCAATGATGTCGCGGATGCGCGCGTCGCCGGCCCACTCGTATTCAGGCAGATCGCCCACCACGGCTTGCCCCACCGTGGCAGCGGGATCGAGCGAGTCGGCCTGTCCCAGCACGCCCACGCGCACGGCGCCGTTGCGCAGCACGCGGCCTTCGTCTGGCTCCAGCGTGCCTGCCAACAGGTTCAGCAGCGTCGACTTGCCGTCGCCGTTGCGCCCGACGATGCCCACCCGGTCGCCCTCGTCAACGCCCAGCGACACCTCGGAGAACACCTCTTTCGTGGGGAAATCGACCCGCACCTTTTCGCATCCAAGCAGAAACGCCATCGCCCGCCATCCTTCTTCACGTAGTTCGGAAGGCCGATTATAGCGCATGGCGGGAAAGCGAGCCGCCGATCCACGAGAAGGCCGCCCTCATCTTGCGCCTCATGCCCATACGAAACCTCGTCTCGAATCCCGACCCCAAGCAGGAAGACCGACTCGCAACGCCCCGCCAGCTAGCGATTGCGTTACAATGGGGTCAAGCCCTGATCATCATGCAAAAGGAGGCGCCGCGTGGAACTCCTTGAATTCTCGCTGCTCATGCTGGCCGCCGTGCTGCTCTCATCCGTCATCGACCAGCTGGTTCCCAAAGTGTCATCGCCCCTCATCCAGATAGGGCTGGGCCTGCTCATCGCGCTGGTCATGGGCACGCAGATCAGCATCGCCTTCGATCCCAACCTGTTCCTAGTGCTGTTCATAGCCCCGCTTCTGTACGACGAGGCCAAAAACCTCGACAAGAAGGCGCTGTGGGAGAACAAACGCCCGGTGCTGTCGCTGGCCGTCGGGCTGGTCATCGCCTCGGCCCTGATCATCGGGTTCGCCGTCAACTGGCTGGTTCCATCCATCCCCTTGGCCGCGGCGTTCGCCTTGGGCGCCGCGCTCGGACCCACCGACGCGGTGTCGGTCGCCTCGCTGTCGAAGCAGGTGAAGATCCCCGCACGTTCGCGCAATATCTTGGAAAGCGAATCCATCATCAACGACGCCTCGGGCATCGTGTCGTTCCAATTCGCCATAGCCGCAGCCGTCACCGGTACATTCTCGCTGGTCGGCGCCACGGCGAACTTCTTCTTCGCATTCCTCGGCGGCGTACTCGTGGGCGTAGCGTTGGGGCTCACGGGCAACTTCATCGTGCGCCGCGTGCGCTCGTGGGGCCTCGAGAACACCACGTTCCATGTGCTGTTCGAGGTGTTCGTGCCGTTCATCGTGTACCTGGTGGCCAACGCGCTGGGCACCAGCGGTATCATCGCAGTCGTCGCCGCCGGCATTTTGAACGTCGTATCGCCGCGCGCCATCGGCCCGTCCGTCTCGCGCATGAATATCGTGTCCGCCAGCGTGTGGCGCGTGCTGACGTTCGCCCTCAACGGCATCGTATTCGTGCTTCTGGGTACTCAGCTGCCGCGCGCCATGCAGCGTACCTGGGAAAACGTCACCATCGATAACGACGTTCTCATCGGCTACATCCTGGGCATCACCGTGCTCATGCTGGCCGCCCGCTTCCTTTGGGTGCTTATCATGGAACGCGTCCATCGCCAGCGCAGAGGCCGGATGACGTTGGACGAGCTTCGCTCGACGGCCATCATGACCTTGGCCGGCCCGAAGGGAACCATCACGCTTGCCGTGGCGTTCACTATTCCTTTCTCCATCCCGCAGCGCGAGCTGCTGCTGTTCCTAGCATGCGGCGTCATCGTGGTCACCATGCTGTTGGCCACGTTTGCCGTGCCGCTGATCGCGCCGAAGAAAGATACCGACGACGAGGATTGCTTCGACGAGGAGCAAGCCAATATCGAGATACTCCGATCGGTCATCGAAGAGCTGGCGGCACGTCAAACCGGCGAGAACCGCGCGGCCACGCAAGCGGTCGTCCACGGCTACAACGAGCGCATAGCCCGCCTGAAGAACAGAAGCGAACTGCCCGACGAGTCCATGGCGCCCTTGCGCCTGAAAGCGAACCGGTGGGAACGCGATTTCACGCTCGACCTCCTTGAACGCGAGGAAGTGGATCAGCTGATAGGGTACCGGCACATCAAGCGCCTCTCGCGCACGGAAAATCTGCTGCGCCATCATGCCGACCGCGTGTCGCTGCAAATCGCCTACCTGCGCGTGCGCACGCTCGCTCACGCAGGATGGCATCGTATCGTGGAGGCGCTGCCCGGCGACGATCTCTCCGAGCGCGTGCAGGCCGAGCGCGACCTGCGCCTCCGCAGCAACGAGCACGTCATCGAAAAGTTGCAGGCGGAGCTCGCCTCTCCCACTTCGGAAGAGCCTACCGAGAACCTGAGCAAGCTGCTACTGGAATACCAAAGCCTCGTGCAAACCATTCACAGCGCCGCAAGCCCGTCCATCACCGTGCTGACCAGCACTGCGAACAAAGCCGTGGACATCCAGCGCCAAGGACTGCGGCTTGAGCTGGAAGCCATTCAGGCGCGCTACGAGGAGGGGGCGCTGCCCCGCTCCTCGTACAAACGGCTGCGCGAGAACGTGATGCTCATGCAAATCGATCTGGAGGACAACGTGTAGAACAAGACAAAAGGACGGAGTCAATGTCTCATTTTCAGGGGGACTTCGCCTCGGCTGCCCAGCTTGCGCATGCAACCCGCGCACGTAGCACGCGCCTCGCCTAGAACAGAAGCATCACCGCGACCACGAAAGCAGCCGTCACCACGAAACCGCCTGCGACGATGGCCCACACAGCAGGGCGCGCCCAGTTCAGCGTCCAACCGACGCCGAAACGCTCGGGCAGGAACAGGCTGGCATCGTCGGGGTTGCAGTAGAACACGCCGAACTTCCAATAACGGTCGTCGTCCACATGCAGCCGATCGGATGTCTGCATGTTCTTGAACACGCGCGAACCCGCCTGGCCGTACACGAGGCTGATGGCCATGGCGCCGACGCACAGCACGATAGCCGCGATCATGATGAAGACGGCTGCCTGACCCAGGTCGATCACGTTCATGAACGACAGCGGCATGGCGATCATGGCCACCGCTATCACCACGCCTCCCGCCACCAGATAGATGCTCTGCGCGCGGGCGAACAGGCCGTAGGCCAGCGCCGACGTGGCCGGCGCGCCGGGTTCGGCCCACTTCTTCGAACGAGCGATGGTCCAGTGGGAGAACACGAAACACGCGGCCATGAACCCCTGGATGAGTACCGGCATCCACAGGATGAGCGGGGTTTTCTCAGCCCAATCGTTCACGGTGCCGTCGAAGCCCATATGCATGGGAATCATGTCGGGCATATGCACGTAACCCACCGCGCCCACGGCGAAGGTGATGGCCATGATGGGCAGGTACAACAGGTTCCATTTGAGAGAGATGGCTCGCGGCACGGGCTGCTCGCCCACCACCGCGACAGACTCCTGCGCGTCAGCCGTCCAACCGCGCTTGGCTTTGTATGCGGACATCTTGGCGCGGAACGCCAGCATGAGCGCGTAGCCGCCTGCGGTCACCGCCAGCGACCCGACGATCAGCGCGCCCAGCACGCCGCCTGCGTTGCCCATGGCGGCGCTCGCGAAGCCGATGACCGTGAACACCGCCGTAGCCGACCCGACGATGGCGGCGTAGCGGCGCTTGAGTCCTACGACGTACGGATCGTGCTGCTCGGAGGTGGGAACGGTGACCGTGAACACCTCGCCGCGGCGCATGAGGTACGGGGTGATGGCCATGAACGCGCCGATGACCGGCATGAGCAATGCCGTAACGGCCATTATGACGGTCGGGTCGAACCCTTCCACTACAGCGCACCCCCTTTGAACGCCGGTTCGCACGAGGCGGCGCGCTCGATGTTCTCGCCCTGCGCGTCGCGGCTCGCTTGCGCAGTTCGGGCATCGGATCGTTCGCCCGCCCCGTAGGCGCGCGCGGCCTGGCGCTGCGCGCACTCCAGGAACTCGCCCCACGTGCCGCCGCGCGCCCGGTGCGCCAACGCCAGCTCGAACAGGCCGTCCTCCATCTTCGCCAGCTCGATTTGGGCGCGGTCGGCCCGATCGTCCTCGCACGGGTCGGCGATGTAGGCGCCCGATCGGCCGCGCATCAGCACGTAGCCCTCGTCGCGCAGCACGGCGTACGCCTTGTTCACCGTGTGCAGGTTGATGCCCAAGTCGCTAGCCAGCGCGCGAACGGATGGCAACGCCGTGCCGGGCACCAGCTCGCCCGTGGCGATGGCCGCGATGATCTGGCTGCGTATCTGCAGGTACAGCGGTTCTTCCGACTTCTGATCGATGCGAATAACCATACGCACGCCTTCTCCCTTTCGTTTCCTCGTCGTATTGTAGCGCGCGCAACCGAGAGGCGGCGATCGCGCAGGCGATTATCGTCTCGCACATTCGTCCTCCGCGCCGCCTTGAGCGACTACGCCCTCAGCCCCCGCTTCACCGCGCCGCGGTACGCCGCGACGGAGACCGCGGCCGCCAGAAGCGCCAGCACGAGCGACGCGCCCACGCCTAGCAACGTCGTGACGCCCATGCCGAGGACGCAGAACACCATGCCGATCATGATCACGGCGAACACCGGAACGCCGCGCTTCACCGGCTCGTACACGCTGGTCCAGTCGTACTTCGGGCTGCGCGCGTCAAGCGCCAGTCCCAGACATGCCGCCAGCATGCTGGCCGCAAGCGGCACCGCGAACAGCGCTGCGACAGACAGGGCGTCCAGCGGCAGCGACACCGCCATGAGCACGGCCGACACCGCGAGGCACTGCACGGCGATGGCCAAGTTGACGGCCACCTTCGCTCCCAGCACCGTCGCCGGCGACACGGGAGCCGTCAGCATGAGCCAACGCGCCGAGCCCTCGAGCGAAACCGACGCGGCCGTCGTGGACGAGATAGCGCAGAAGAACGCGAGCGCCCACGGAAGCAGCGCGCCGACGAACGGCGCGTACGCGGGCGGCAGCAAATCGAGCGACAGCATCCCCGTGGCAGAGCCCACCGCCACCGCGACGGCTGCAACCAGCACCAGCACGTAGCCTATGCACGCGTTCATGAAGTAGATGGGCGTGGCGGCCAAAAGCCGCAGCTCCTTCACCATGAGCGCGCGGAAGGGCGTGGACGACTTCGCACCCGCGCCCTTATCGCCGTCGAACGAGAACGTCCCGCGCGGCCTGGACGACATGAGCAGCGAGTTCACCGGCACGAATAGGCGCACGACCAGCGCAAACACTGCCGCCGCAGCCGCGATGTTGACCGCAGCGAAGGCGGCGAACTGCACGAGGTCGCCCTGCACGATGCCTGCAGTCGCCCATGCGGCCGGCGGGAAGATGGCCGCGAGCTGCCCCGTCAGCTGGGCGCCGAGCGCACTCAACGCCGCCAGGTCGTCGGATTGGCCGGCCAGCGCGAACGAGCCGAACACCGCCGCCAGCGTGGCGGCCAGCGTCAGCACGATGACCGCGACGTTCGCGTGCTTGAAGCGCGAGGACACCGCAGCGATCAGCACCGCCAGCACGACGGCCGCGGCCAGGGGCAGAAGCGGCGCCAGCACGATGGACAGCGCCATGCACGCGACCCCGACCGCCGACACCCCGGCAGCCGACGCGTACACGGCGAAAGCCGGCACCATCACCAGCACGCCGAACAGCAGGCTCATGGCGTACAGCGATGCGATACGCGACAACACCACCGACGACGTGGGCACGGGAAGCGACATCACCAGGTCGTAGTCCTTGAAGCCGAACAGCACGCCGTTCGTTTTGAGGAACGCCGCAACCGCGCCGGCGATCGCGCCCACCAGCACCGCGACCAGGGGAACGGCTTCGGCCAAGCCGATTTGGACGAGCCCCTGCGCCACGCCCGCCGAGTACGCCGAAGCGAACAGCACCACGGCCGCCACGACCAGCGCCGCAAGCGCCAGCGTGCGCTTCGCCTTCGCGGGGTCGGCGTGCAGCGTCTTGTTGATGCCGAACAGCCCTAGCAGCTGTATCTTCAGCAGCAGAATGAACGGTTTCATGGCAAACCCCCTACGCGTTCCGGTCGATCATGTCGAGGAACACGTCCTCCAGGCTCTCGTCGCCCACCACGTCGGCCGTCGGGCCGCATGCGCGCAGCGTGCCCTGCTTGATGATGGCCACCTTGTTGCACAGCTTCTCCACCACTTCCAGCACGTGGCTGGAGAAGAACACGGCCGAGCCGCCATCGGCCAGCTCGCGCAGCATCTCCTTCACGTGGAAGGACGCCTCGGGGTCGAGACCGACGAACGGCTCGTCCAGCACCAGCAGTGTCGGTTGGTGCACGAGCGCGCCGATGAGCACCAGCTTCTGGCGCATGCCGTGCGAGTACGAGGAGATGAGGTCGCCCAGCGCCGAGGTGAGGCTCAGCCGGTCCGCGTACGCCCGGATGCGGCGTTCACGCACGTCGGCGGGCACCTCGAAGATGTCCGAAAGGTAGTTGAGATACTGAATGCCCGTGAGGAACTCGTAGATGTCGGGGTTGTCGGGCACGTAGGCGGTCATGCGCTTGCAGGCCAGCGCGTCGGTTTTCACCGACTGACCTGCGATGCGGATGTCGCCCTCGTCGAAGCCCGTCACGCCCACGATAGCGCGGATGAGCGTGGTTTTGCCGGCGCCGTTGTGGCCGACGAATCCGAAAATGTCGCCCGGCATGACGTCGAGCGTCACATCGTCCACCGCCCGTTTCGCGCCGAACGCCTTCACCACATGGTTGACCGAAAGCACCGGAGCGGCCTTCTTCTGTTCTGCCGTCATGCGCGTTTCCTTCCCTATCCGCGATCCGTTCGCGGTTGTTGACCTTCCCGCGGTTGTTTGTTATATTTATGCTATAACAGATGGAACAAAGATGCAAGAGCCGTGCTGGGGATCGGATTCAGGAGAGACAAGGGGCGCTAGCATGAAGCGGATTTCTATTTTCTTGGCGATCACGTTCATATTGACCTGGGCGTACGAGTTCGGGGTGGTGTATCCGATATCGTCGGGAGCGCTCGTGGGCGTTCCTCCGGTCGCCGCGCAGTTCGCCACCGGCGCCGCCATGTTCTTCCCCGCCCTGGGCGTGCTCATCACGCGCCTCGTCACGCGCGAGGGATTCAAGAACAGCCTCATCAAGCCGCGCGGGTTCAAGAAATCCCTGCCGTGGTTCGTCGTCGCCTGGTTCGGTCCCGCCCTGCTGGCCGCCATCGGCGCGGCGGTGTACTTTCTGGCGTTCCCGCAGGATTTCGACCCCAGCATGTCGACCATCGTCGCCACGCAACAGCAGGCCGCAGCGGCGGCGGGCGCGGGCGACGTCTCCGCCGACCAAGTGCGCGCCATGCTGCTGGCCCAGCTGCCTTTCGCCGTGTTCCTGGGCCCCGCGCTCAACATCTTCACGACGTTCGGCGAGGAGTGGGGCTGGCGCGGCTACCTGGTGCCGAAGACGGCTGCGCGCCTGCGCATCGTGCCGACGCTGCTGGTCACGGGCGTGATCTGGGGTTTGTGGCACGCGCCGCTCACCATCATCGGGCACAACTACGGCGTGGGGTATCCCGGCTGGCCATTCGCCGGCATCGCTGCCATGTGCGTGTTCTGCACGGCGCTTGGAATCTTCCTCACCTACGTCACTGTGCGCACGGGCAGCTGCTTGGCGGCGGCTGTCGGCCACGGTGCGATCAACGCGTTCGTCAGCGCGGGTATCATGTTCTCGCTCACGGGCGGCAACCCCTTCGTGGGACCCATGCCCGTGGGCATCGTCGGCGGCAGCGCGTTCATCGTGGTCGCGGCCCTCATGCTGTGGGATATGCACCGCCGCGAGAAAGCCGGCACCCTCGCTATGCCGCAGGCGGGCCTGCCCGACGACATGACGAAAGCCGACCTCGCCCGCACGGCAAGCTAGCATACGCGCCTACCGCTTGATCACCGGGCAGACGACGGCGCTGACGGCGGGCAGCGCCGCGCACAGGTAGAGGGCGGACAGCGCCGAGGCCGATGCGTCGACGAGCGCGCCCGCCAACCCGTCACCCCAAGAAAGCGAACCGGAACCCAAACCCCCTTGCTCAGCATCGAACGGGATAACAAGAACGGATGTTTCACGTGAAACATCCCGCCGCACTTGGTGCGGTCGCCGCGCACCAAGAAGAAGTGAGGGCGGGGTCGAGCTCGCGCTTTGCTCTTCGAACGCTACGGCCGGCGCCCTCCTCCCCTGCGCCTGCGCGGGATCCGCGGACGCAAAGGGCGTCGGCGCAGTACGCACCCATTCATCTGCGCAAGCACAGCCTCGCATCATTTCGCGTCGCGAGGCTCGAACCGATTTCAAGGACCCCTCTGCAACTTTTTCGACTTCGTGGCAGGCTTCAGGGTCGAAAACGATCTTCCGGATGATCGATCGACTGCAACCAATCGAGAAGCTCTTGGAAAACCCCTGGTCGGCGCTTTCGGCGGCTTCCTCAACCTGCCACGAAGTCGAAAAAGTTGCAGAGAAGCTCGATTTTTCTACTCGAGCTGCACGAGCGGGAGGCTGGCAGAAGGACCCCTGCCATCCGAGTACGCTTCACATGAAACACCCCGCCGTCGTTGCAGGCGGCACGCGGCGTAGGAGGGACGCCCCGAAACGGAACGCCCCTCCTCAAGATCGCCGCGCTATACGGTGATCTTGCCCTTGCCCGTACGCTCGACCTCGCACAAGCCGGATCGGAAGGGAGGGAATCCGGTGATGGGGTCGAAGTCGCGCGTGGTCAGCAAGTTGATATCGGCCTGGTGCCAACCGTGGAAGACGTCCACGACACCGGGCAGCACGAGGTTCGTGATCTCGGCTTTCATCGTCACTTCACCGAACTGGTTGAACACGCGCACCTGCGCGCCGTCCGTGATGCCGCGCGCCTCGGCGTCGTCGGGGTGCAGGCGCACCACCGGGTCGGGCATGAACTGGTTGAGCCACGGCAGATCGCGCAGCTTCGAGTGGGTGTAGTACGGCACGCGCGAGCCGCTGTTCAGCACCAGCGAGTAGTCCTTCGCCTCGTCGGGCGTGCTCACCGGGCTATGCACCGGCTCCTCGTACACCGGCAGCCCCTCGAAGCCGTACTGCTTCAGAATCTCGCTCACCAGCTCGATCTTGCCCGTCGGCGTGTTGAAGCCGGGCTGGCCGTCCTTGCGCAGGCCGCCGGTCTCGTACTTCTTCTCGTCCTTCGAGCCGCCCGGCACCTCGTAACCCTCGGGATGCTCCCGCAGCAGCTCCAGCGAGATGTCGATGCCCGCACCCCGGTACATATCGTCGAGCGCCGCCTCCACGCTGCCGCCGTAGCACTCCTCCTCGAAGCCCAGCGCGCAGCCGATCTCCAGGATGATCTGCCAATCCTCGCGGCACTGGCCCATCGGCTTCACCACCGGGTCGCGATGGAAGATCTTGCGGCCGAAGATGGCTGGCGGGGCCATGCGCTCGTAGCACATGGCGGCCGGCAGCAGCATGTCCACCAGGTCGTGCGTCCAAGGACGCATATAGTAGTCGATGGCCACGGTGAACTCCATGTCCTTAATGGCCCTCTGGTACTCAGGCGTCTGCGGCCACATCATGGAGTTCACGCCCAGCAGCACGCCGGCGCGGATCTTGCCGTCGGCCACCAGCTCGGGCAGGTGCGCGGTCTGGATCATCTTGAAATAGTGCGCCCACACCGGGAAGTCATCCTTGTCGTAGCGGATATCCTGCAGGCCCTTCTCGGCGTACATGTCCTCGAGTCGAAACGCCGCAGTGGACGCCGAGTAATCGAACGGCAGCCCCGGCCCCATGGCCAGGCCGCCCGCCACGTCCAAATCGCCCGTCAGCGCGATGATCGAGTACACCGCGCGCTGGAAGTTGCCCACGTTGGTGGCGTGGCACGCGCCGGCCGAGCTGGACACCAGCGTCGCGGGCGCGTTCTCGCAGATGATGCGCACGGCCTCCTCGAGCTTCGCAGCGGGAACCCAGGTGATCTCCTCCACGCGCTCGGGCGTGAACTCCTGCACGTAACCGGACAGCTCGTCGAAGCCGTGCGTCCACTTCTCCACGAAGTCCTTGTCGTACAGACCGTCGCGCAGCATGACGTGGATGAACCCGAGCGCAAGCGCGCCGTCGGTGCCGGGGCGCAGCTGCAGATGCACGTCGGCCAAGCCGGTCACCGTGGGCGTGATGCGCGGGTCGACGACGACGAACTTGCAGCCGCGCTCCTTCTGCTTCATCATGTCGCCGAAACGGTAGGGCTGCGACCATGCCGGGTTGAGCGACCACACCAGGCAGCTGGCCGTGGCGTCGGTAGGATCGGAACCCATGGTCAGCTGGCCGGTCACCAGCTGCGAGCAGATCCACGTGGCCGCCGCGCAGGTGGAGCTTTCTGTGCCGTACGTGGGCGAGCCGAACAGCGTGGCCAGGCGCTGCATAGCGCCGCGCGGCTCCTTCGGGTCGCCGCAGTAGAACAGCACCGCTTCGGGACCGCTCTCTTCTTTGATGCGGTTGAGCTCGCTGGCGATGCGCGCGTACGCGTCGTCCCAGGAGATGGGCTCCCATTCGGGCGCACCCGTGCCCTTCGGGTTCGTGCGCACCATGGGATACGTGATGCGATGCGGATCGTACAACTCCTGCAAGCTGGAAATGCCCTTCGCGCAAATGGGGTCGGCCGGGTACTTGTCGCGCGCCTCCACGCGCACCACCTTGCCGTCCTTCACCGACGCGGCGATGCCGCACTTCGGCACGTGGTTGCACATGTCGCAATAGGTGTTCTTCACCTCGATGGGCGCCTCTTCCGCAACGGCCCCTTCGGGATGCACGATCTCGTACGCCCCACCGGCCAGCGCGGCACCCGCAACGGCCGCCGTCCCCTTGAGGAACGTGCGGCGCGAAACATTGATATACTCGCTCATAGTATCCCCCTACCTTCCCTTCTTCGACGAGGCCAGCGCGTTGGACGGCAGCACGTCAAGCGGCATGCCATCGACCGGGCGGTAGTAGAACGAAGTCTCGTCCACGCGCAGCACCGCCTCGTCGCCGGCGATGAACTTCGACACCGGGCTCTCCGGGTCGTCCAGGTCGCCGAAGTAGCGCGCGCGGCCCGGGCAGTTCACCACGCATGCCGGCTGCTTGCCCTCGGCCAGCCGGGCCTCGCAGAAGATGCACTTCTCGGCCACCAGCTCGCGCTGCACGCCGTAGAACTCGTAGGGCGCGGGCACGTCGGCGCCGAACATGTTCTCGCTCGTGCGGTTGAGCTTGCGCGCGCCGTACGGGCACGCCGCCAGGCACAGCCCGCACGCGATGCACTTCTCGTAGTCGATGACGGTGATGCCGTCGTCGCGCCGCACGCTGGCTCCCGTGGGGCAGGCGTCCACACACGCGGGCTTCTCGCACTGCACGCACGCGTTCGGCACGTACGCCCGACCGCTCTCCCCTGCCTGCGTGCCCCATTCGTACACGTCCAGGTTGTTCCACGACACCCCCGGCCGCTGGTTGTTCTGCATCTGGCACGCCACCACGCATGCGCCGCATCCTGCGCATCGGCGCAGGTCGATGGCCATTCCGTACCTTGTCATCCCCTCGTCCTTTCTCCCTGGCGCGGCCGTTTCGGCTCGCACATCTCCTGGTGCGAACTCTACGCGGGACCGAGGGCCTCTTCCAGAAGCGCCCGCAACAACCGATTTCCGTATTTCGCCCTCCCGCGCGGCTGGCAGCGGCATCATCGGTTTCTGGCGTACGCCAGGTTTAAGCACGTCAAAGGGACGGGCGACTTGACACACCTCAACCTTGTCGGTGACGAGCGGCATGTGTGTCAAATCGCCCGTCCCTTTGACACACGACACACGCTCTTCGGCGTTGGCGGCAAACCCCCACAAGTGATAGTATTGTCCTGGGGATTCACCATGCAGCGCGGCTGGCCGAGCCGCAGGGAGAGGGAACCATGGCAACCGAGCAAGAGTATCGATCCATCCTGATACCGAACCAGCCGTTCCGCCGGCTGAAGATCGCCGACTACATTTCGCAGGGGAAGAAGAAAAAGCTCTTCAAGGGCGAGTACATCCGCACGAGCGCCAAGACCATCGACGACTTGTACTATTACTACATCGACGAAGGCCAGATCGTGGCCACGTTCGAGCAGGAATCGGGCGAGGTGGCGCCGCTGTACTGGCGCAACGCGGGCAACGCCTTCTCCGCCGAGTACAACGACTACGCGTCCATCGGCCGCTACAAAGCGCGCTTCATCGCCGCGCAGAACACCGTGCTGTTCGCGTTCACGCAGCGCCAGCTCTACGAGCTGAGCCAGGACGACCCCGAGCTGTTCTACGAGTTCATCAACGTGTGCCACATGTCGTTCGCGCAGATGGGACACCGCATCAGCAACACGGGCTACCAATCGTCGACGAAGCGCATGATCATGTGGCTGCAGAAGCTGTGCGCCACGCAGGAATGCGACGAGCACGGCGTGTACGACATCGAGTGCAAGCTGACGCTGCAACAGCTGTCCGAGCTGCTGTCCATCCACATTACCACCTGCACGAAGATCGTGGCGGCGCTGGAGAACGAGGGCGTCATCGAGCGCACGCGCACGCGCATCCGCATCTTCGATGCCCAGCGCCTCGCCCAATACGGCCTCGAGGACACCCCGCTGGCGTACTGATCGCTCCTATGGCGCGAAGTCGCGCTTGCGATCTGAAGGAGCGCGTTCCGCGCCGATTCGTGACGGACGCGGCGCGCGAACGACATGGCGAAAGACGCTCACCTTCCCCAGCCTTATGCAAAGCGAGACAACGCATCATCGCCCGTAAAACACGGTTTTCGCACCTGAGACGTGTTTTTCGGGCGATGATGGGCCGCGCACGGCTCCGCTCGCTGCGATCGCGCATGTTTCGCAGCTAGCGTACCTTCGCCACGATGAAGCCCAGGGTGGCCACGGCCATGACGGCGGAGAAGCCGAAGGCCAGCTGGTAGGCCAGCGCGGGGTTCGCGAGCCCCGCCGCAGACGCGCCTGCCACCGCGATGAGGAACACCATGACCGACGTGCCCAGCGACGCGCACGCTTGGCGGGCCGAGATGCAGAACGACGAGCCGTCGGCCACGATAGGCCGCGGCAGCTGCGCGAGGCTCCACGACGTGAGCGGCCCCACCAGCCCCGACACGCCCACCGCACGCACGGCCTGGCACAACGTGGTCACATACAACGGCGTGTCCGCATCGAGAAACGACATGAGCACCGCGCCGGTCGCCAGAAACGCGCCCGACACGAGCGCGACGGGACGCACCCCCACTTTGTCGGTGAGCACGCCCGCCAGCGGGTTCAGCACGAGCGCGGCCACGGTGCCGGGCAGCAGCACAGCCCCGGCTTCGAGCGCGGTTCCGCCGCACAGCCCTTCCACGTACAGCGGCACGATCAGCGTCACGCCCATGAAGGAGGCGTTCAGCAGGTTCTGCGCAATGAAGCCCGCGCGATACTGGCGCGATGAGAAGATATCCATGCTGATCAGCGGGTCGTCCACCCGCTTCTGCCGCCGCACGAACAGCACGAGGAACAGCGCGCCCAGCACAAGCGGAGCCCAGATGAACGGGCTTTCGAACGAGAAGCTGCTCGCGTTCGAGAACGCCAGCAGCAGCCCGCCGAACCCGAGCGTCGACTGCGCGAGCGACACCACGTCGAGGCGCGCGCTCTTGTCGGGAGCCGCCGAGGGTTTGATGGCGACGGCCGCCGCAGCGGCAAGCGCCAACATGATGACCACGAGCAGCACGAAGAAGCTGCGCCATCCCAGCGAGAAGCTCATCGCCCCGCCGATGGTGGGACCGATGTTCGGCGCGAAGCCCATCGCGATGCCTGCCACGCCCATGGCCGTGGCCTGACGACCGCGCGGGAAGCGCGTCATGGCGATGGTCTGCATGAGGGGCATGAGCATGCCCGTGGAGATAGCCTGGAACACGCGGCCCGTCAGCAGCACGCCGAAGTTGGGAGCAAACAGGTCGGCCAACGCCCCCACCAGGAAGAACGCGAGCGCGATGAACACATGCCGGCGCACCGAGAAGCGTCGCGAGAGAAACGTGGCCACCGGAACGGTGATGCCCAGCACCAGCATGTAGCTGGTGGTCAGCCATTGCCCCAGGTCAACCGTCAGGCCGAACTGCAGCATGATGTCGCCTAGCATGGCGTTGACCGCTGTCTGCGAGAGGTTCCCCGACGCCGACGCCAGCACGACGATGGCAAACAGCGCATACACGCTCATCCGCTCGCTCTTCACTCGTTTCATGCCCGCATGTCGCCTGCCCTCCGTTTCCCACCAGCGCATTCCAGTATATCCCAAATATGCGCGAACGCAGGAGGAGCCTCTCGCGCTTCGCGATGCAAAATCGCTAAAGCGCACGAGGCTCCTCCTTGGACGGGTCGCTTGAAAGACATGCGTGCGGCCATCGGATCATCTTAGCGAACAACCCGAAAGCAATCGACTCCGGAAACGCCTATCGCTACGAACGAGCGAGTGCGCTTCTAGCCGATATCCTCCCGAACGCACCGCACTCCCCCACGTTTCCACCTCCTTGGTACAGATGGCCCCAAATCGAGCCGAACTCACCGGCAGAATACAATCCCGGAATAGCCTGCCCGAACGGGTCGAGAATCTCGCCCTTTTCGTTGCGAACCGGACCGCCATCGGTATTGAGCAGTGCAGGGACGCAAAGCATCGCGTAGTAAGGAGGCTGGTTCAAACCGGTGAGCGTGTCAGAAGGACGGTAGAAAGCGAGATCCTCTCCCTTGTCCACAAACTCGTTCCATTGCTTGACCGTTTTCAGCAGCTCGTCTTCGGGAACTTCGATAACCTTGGCAAGCTCCTCGAGAGTGTCCGCTGAAACCGCCCATCCGTCACCGACGGGATCGGTCGAAGTCTCTTCCGGACACGCACCCGCGTCAAGACCCGCCTGATCGAATACGAACCAACCCTTTTCCGGCAAGGGAAGGTGCGCCATATCTCCACCGAACTGCGTGATGCCGTGTCGGTAGCCGACGTTGCGAGTTATGTCGGTATCGGGCAGCGCATATTTTTTGAAATTGCTGCATGCGTCGAAATCCTGGTAGAACCTTCGTCCGTTCACGCCGACGGTGATACCGTGCTGTTTCACCGTAAACGAGTACAACGTCGAAACGAACTGGGTGTTCTCTATGTTGCGCAAAGAGAGCCAGTATTGGGCGCCTCCGTGCATATGCCAGAAGTCGGCACCCGCTTTCATGCAGATACGATGCCCGTCGCCAGTGTTCGCCTTGCCTGCATACGGATAACCTTTGACGCCCGTATAGTCGCGAAGCATATCCGGGTCGCTTTCGAAGCCCCCCGTGCACATGATGACGCCTCGCTTCGCACGGTACGATTTGCCGCCCGCCACAACGCCCGTCACTTCGCCCGTTGAGGCATCGCGAACAAGCGACTCCAAAGGCGTGGAAGCCTTGTACTCTATCGTGTCGTTGCGCTTCTTCATTTCGGAAAACAAGAACTCATGGATATGATGGGGCTGATCGCCCTCCGTTTTGAAGAGAAGGAAGCCCACCGTGTTGTCGTCGGGGTACTCGGCGTATTCGTTCGTCTCCTCCCCCGATGGGTCGGGTTCGTAGATGTTCAGCCACTCTTCCTTAGCCCCCAAACCCAAAATCCAGTTCAGGTTTTCCTTCGATTCTTCCACGAACGCCCTGATGGTTGCTTCCGGAGTGCTTTCCCCTATAAGGTGTCCCAAGTAGTTCATCGGGCCGTCGGTTTCGTCGAAATACAGCTGCCAACCCGCGCAGAACGGGCTGTTCCCGTTCGGAAGCGAGTCCTTTTCCACGACAAGACAGGAAGCCCCGTCGCCCTCGTCCGCCACCGTTATCGCAGCAGTAAGCCCCGCAATGCCGGCACCCGCCACTATGACGTCGTACTCTCCGTCCCATTTCTCATTGGAAGAAGCCGAATCGGCTTCCCCGCTGGCGCACCCCGCAAGACCGAAAGCGGTAGCCCCGGCCAAAGCCAGACCTGCCCCCCTTCAAGAAATTGCGGCGCGTTGTCTTGGTTCCCTGCTGATTCTCATTCGTCATCGCGTATTCCCCCTCCATGCCTCATCCCTTTCTGCATCGATCGCTAGCCTGCCGAAGCCAGCGCCTCGACAGACGGCAAGGCTCGCTTCCGCAACCTGCCGCTTCCACTTTTACCCTTCCTCCCGAGCCCGTTCATCCGACAAACTGTCCGAACGAGGTTGAAACGTATCCCCGAACCGGATGATTTTCGTCCCGGACGCACTATGCGAGGCAATATCGCTATCTGCGCGCTTACCGCGAGAACCTCGATGTTCTATAGTGGATCGAACCAGAAACTGCACCGTCTCGAACCAGGCACGACCAAGAAGAGCGGCACGCGTTTTCGTGCGCTAGCGTAAGGCCTGAATCGGACGCGACGCGATAAGCAGTCACGGTTGGTCGTTCGAATGAAATCAGGCTTCCAAATCTCTCTGGAATGCAGAAAGGCGCCCATGAAGAACGTCACGCCCTATCCGCTCGATGACGAAGCTGTTCGTTCGGATGCAGCCGTCTCCGTCATATCTTCGATCGGATTGACTGCCGTGATAGTATGGGCCGACCTCTTGGGGCACGGATTCGGATTCGCGCCGTCTTCGTCGATTATTCAACAGCTGGGAAATGCCCGTCTTTTCTTTCTCGTAGGATTCACCCTCTGCGCCATAGGATCCGTGCTTTTAGCGAGAGCTCCACAAAGAAAAACGCAGGTGCTGACAAAGGCGGCTCCGACAGCCGCTTTCCTTGGAACAGGACTATACGGCTTCGCCTACCTGCAAACGGCGCTGCCGTCGGAGATCATCGCGCTTCTGGGACTCGTCTGTTGCGGCGCCGGATACTACGCGACGACTTTGCTCATATATTGCGAACTCGCAAAAACGAAACGCCTCGTCATGGCAATAGGAGCCTTATCAGCGAGCTTGATTCTCAAAACGATCGTCGGCTCGGAGTTAAGCACGGCTCTGACCTCGTCGGCACAAGTGGTTTTGGCTTCGATTCTGCCTTGGGTCTCCTTCGCGTGCCTGGAGGCGCTCAAGCGCTTCGGCACATCGCGCTATCTCGAAGCATACCGCTCTCGCCCACTTTTGACAAAAAAAGGTATGTACGACCTCGTGTTTCTGCTAGTAGCTGTATCGTTGATACTGGCCGCTCTGAGAGGCACCAGCCATCTTGGACTCTGGGGAAGCAACCATTTGGGATCGCCCGTCTCAACTCCGGCAGGCTACCTCACAGTCGCCCTCGCTTTGACTGCTTGCGCATACCTCACCCTGCTTCGCAACAGCAATAATCAGATGCTTGTTCGATACCAGCCTGCGTTCCTTGTCCTAGCCGGAGGCTTTCTCATCTACGTTCTTCAGAATGAGTACGTTTTCGCACGGATCGCAGATCCCGTGTTCGACTGGCTCTACCTGACCGTAGAGTTGTTCGGGCACCTGCTCTCGGGAACCATGATCATCACCGCCATCCGCTCGACATCGGCGCCGGCCTGGTTGTTCCAAGGAATAAGCGATTCAGCTTTCGGCTTAGTCGCTGTACCATGGCTGTTCCTCGTTCAGGAAGCTCATGTCGATATCAGAATCCTGATGGCCGTAGCCATCTTCCTCGTGATGGTAGCCGCCATACGTCCCATGAGCACGCGCCCCATGGAAATCGAGCGCTCGCTCTCTTTGTCATCTTGCGAAGGCGCAGCGGAGCTTCAAGGCGATCGTTCGACAAGCGCAAGCGAGCCAACAGAGCGCAACGAACCCTCGATAGAGCAACGCGTCAGCGAAACCCTGACGAAATACCATCTGGAAATCGCGAAGCGGCACAATCTTTCCTCCCGCGAAAGCGAGGTATTCCTCCTTTTGGCTCAAGGCAGAAGCCGTCCTTATATTTGCGAGGTATTCTGCTTGTCCGATGGCACCGTCAAAACGCATATCACGCATATCTACCGCAAATTCGATGTCCACAATCGACAAGCTTTCATCGACCAAGTTCAGAAAGAGATCGCGGAGCTCGACATGCGCAATGGACACCAAAGCGCATAGCGCCAAAACTCAAACAAGCAGCAGGCACGGACGCCAAACGCTGTCCCCGAATTGGCAGCCATGACAAAATTAGCTTCGGCGAACTCGCGTTGGGATCTTCACGACCTGGCCTTATGTCGTGCATCCGCCCTGGCATTCAGTCCAACCCGTCCAAAATCGCCTCCAAAATTGCCACAGCTTGCCATTTGGGGACAGCCAACGAGGACGTCCTCCGACGCAATTACGCCGCTGCTTTGGCGCGCGTCGACATCCTTGCCCCCATTGCATGATAATGCCAGTTCATCTATATTTAGTATTGCTAGGCTATAGAGGAAGGGAGCGCACATGGCGGAAAACGATACCGACCGAAACGAACCATGCGATCCCGACATCGACGATACAGCCGCTGCGCCCGCCTACCGCATGAGCCGCGGACGCGTTGCGCTGCTGGCGGTGCTGGCCATCCTGCCGGTTGTGCTGACCGCGCTCGCCCAACCGTTTCTGCCGGATAGCGTTCCCCTGCACTACGGAGCAAGCGGCCCGGATCGATGGGGATCGAAAGGCGAGCTGTTCGTTGCCGCCGGCATCATCACCGTCATCGCGTTCGTCCTCGTGACGGTATACGCCGTGGTCGAACATCAACGAGAAACGGGGCGGGAGGATTGGCTCGTCGTCGACGGTCCCGTCACCAGCATGTTTCCCGTCTTCTCCATCTGCCTTGCGATCATTGATTGCCTCGACGCCGCCTACGTCTTCGCCGCCTTCCAGCTGGGAGGCTTCTCGATGCCAGAGAACATGGGCTCGCTCATCGGAGGGATCGTCTGCCTCGTCGTGGCGCTCTCCCTACTCACGCCAGCCCTGTACATGCTGATCACGGGCAAGGGCCTCTCGCTCGTGAACTTCCATCCCGGAACGAGCGACCTCGAGAAACGCACCGGAGCCGACAAACAGCAGGCGCGCGCCATCGGCGGTTTGCTGCTATTCCTCACCGTCATCGTCCTCGTGGAATTACTCGTAACGGTGAAATGAAAACGCACCCGCCACTTTCGACGGGTGCGCGCTAGTTGAACGCTTGCTGGGTCTTCTCCAACCCTACCTGCACCAAGGACAACGCCGCTTGTGCGCCGCGGTCGGTGGCTTGGGCGAAGTCGTCGGCCGCGTCCTTCTTCGGCTTCGACAGCACCCAGTCCACCACGGGCATGCGTCCCGGCGGGCGCCCGATGCCCACGCGCACGCGATGCCAGTCGCGCGTTCCCAGCTTGTCGCAGATAGAGCGCAGGCCGTTGTGCCCCGCGTGCCCGCCGCCGAACTTCACGCGCACGGTACCGGGGTCGATGTCCAGCTCGTCATGCACGACGATCAGGTGCTCAGCATCCACGCCGTACGCGTTCATCAGCTGCTTCACCGGACCGCCCGACGTGTTCATGTAGCTTTGCGGCTTGGCCAGCACCAGGTCGTGATCGCGATACACGCCTTTGGTGGTCAGCGCGCCGCATTCCGTCTTCCAGTAGCGCGCGCCCACCTCCTCGGCGATCAGGTCCACGGCGTCGAACCCGGCGTTGTGCCGCGTATGCTCGTACTCCTCGCCCGGATTTCCCAGGCCAACGATCAAAAACATCGGACCCTACTCGAACAGCGAGGCAACGGAGCCGTTGTTGTAGACGTTGCTGATGGTCTTCGCGAACAGCGGGCCCACGGACAGCACCTTCACCTTGCCGGTCTGGCGCTCCAGCGGCACGGGCACAGCGTTCGTCACCACCACTTCCTCGATGGACGAGTTCGCGATGCGCTCGTACGCCGGGCCGCTGAACAGGCCGTGCGTCGCGCACGCGTACACCTTCTCGGCGCCCTTCGCCTTGAGCGTGGTGGCGGCGGCAACCAGCGAGCCGGCCGTGTCGATCATGTCGTCGTTCAGGATGCACACCTTGCCGTGCACGTTGCCGATGAGCGCCGTGATCTCGGCCTGGTTGTGCTTCGGGCGGTCCTTGTGCATGATGGCGATGTCGCAGTCCAGCATGGTGGAGAACTTCTTCGCGGCCTTCGCGCGGCCCACGTCGGGCGACACGACGCACAGCTTGTCCTTGTCCAAGCCCATGCTCTGGAAGTAGTCGACGAAGATGGGCATGGCGGTCATATGGTTCACCGGCAAGTCGAAGAAACCCTGGATGGCGTCCTGGTGCAGGTCGATGGTGATGACGTTGTCCACGCCCGACGCGGCCATGAGATCGGCCACGAGCTTGGCGGTGATAGGCTCGCGCGGGGCGGCCTTGCGATCCTGGCGCGCGTAGCCGTAATGGGCCACCACCGCCGACACCGAGCGGGCCGAGGCGCGCTTGGCGGCGTCCACCATGATGAGCAACTCCATGAGCGCGTCATTCACGTCGTAGCCCGCGCCGCTGCACACCGATTGGACCAGGAACACGTCCGCGCCGCGCACGCTTTCCTGGTAGCGCGCGTAGATCTCGCCGTTGGCGAACTTCTCAAGCTTGACGTTGCCGAGCGACACGTTCAGATCCTTCGCGATCTCCTCGGCAAGCTCGGGGTTGACCGACCCCGAGAACAAGGCCATGCTCTTCTGCACTTCCGTCATGTGCGCGCTCCTTCGCTTCACCCTCAGGGCCGCCGCACCGCGCAGCCGTCGCCCCCTGTCTCATCGGCACTATTGTATCCGCACGCGTCGCGCACGCACAGGGTGAACTTCGGCATCTTCGCAGATTGACCGCAAGGTCTGACAAGAGGCAAGCGCCCAACTCCGGACGGAGAACGCTCAGCGCACGATCTTCCCGTCCTCGATGAGGCTTTGCAGCTCCTGCTTGGAATGCACGCCCGCCTTCGCGTAGACGTTGCGGATGTGGCTTTTCGCCGTGTTGAACGAGATGCCCAACTCGCCTGCGATGTACTCGATGGTATAGCCCTTCCCCAGCAGGAACAGCACGTCGCGCTCGCGCAGCGACAGGCCCGCCTGCTCGGCCAGCGCGTTGCAGCTTTTCGTCCAGGCGCCCTCGCGCGGCGCGCCGTCGCCGTCGCTGGCGCCCCCAGCGCCCTCCGGCCCCCTGCCGCTAGGGAAGAAATCGCCCGTCCCCTGGTCGGTCTGGGCGTTGCGGGTCTTCCTGAGCGCCATGCCGATGGTGCGCTCGTTGAGGATGACCATCGACACCACCAGCAGCACGAACACCATGCCCATGGCAAGCGCCACCATGTTGCTGGGGTTCTCCACCAGCACGGGCGCCAGCGACGCCCCGGCGAACCAGCCCACGGTGGTGCCCGCCGCCGACGCGCCGCGGCCCCACCCGAACACGCGCACGTACGACAGGTCGGTGCGGTTCGCCACGTTGGCCAGCAGGCACCACACCATGAGGATGAACAGGTTGTACGCGATGCTCACAAGCTCGCCCTGGATGACGCCCAGGCCGCCGAACAACGGCACCACGAGGTTGCCCAAACACGTGAGGATGATGATGGGATAGTACAGCTGGCTGATGTCGAACTCGCGCACCAGCAGCCCCACCAGCACGAACAGCAGCACGGCCGCGCACGCCGTGGCAAACACGATGATCACGCCCTGGTCCGTGGCCGCCGACAGCGGCTGCTGCAGCGCCATGAACCCCTTGATCACGCCCGCGATCACCGAGAACACCGACACCGCCACCACGAGGCGGATGAAGTAGCCGCGCGGAAACTCGCGCACGGGAACGACGTCCTCCGCCGGCTCGCTCGGCGCGCGCACCGCGGCCATGGTGAACACCACCGCCAGAAGCGGCAAGCTGGCCGCCATCAGCAGCCCCACCGGCTGGGGCAGCCCGATGCAGACGAAGTACAGCATGCCCGCGAAGATGAACGACCCCGCCGTGTACATGAAAGCTTGGCGCGCGCCCACCGTGCTGTACACCGAACCCAGGCGCAAGGCGACGAACGCGGTGCCCACCCCGGTGAGCGAGCAACCCGCCACGTACAGCGCCTCGCCGGCCTGGGCAGGCGCCGACCAGGCCACCACCAGCGTGGCCAGCGTCGCCATTCCCGCCAGCACCGTCACCGACAGCCGCGACTCCACGATGCGCGCCGTGACCTTCTGGAACGCCCCGGCCACGATGAGCACGAGGCCCAGCGCCGTCGTGGAAGCCAGGTACATCACCGACATGGCGTTGCCCCCGACGGAAGCCCCCGACCAGCCGAACAGCACGTCGCTGTTGTAGCTGAGGAAAATCCACGCGTAATAAGCTCCGAAGCCCAGGAACTTCATGCTGGGCCACTGCTCGTCCAGGTCCTCGAGCAGCCGCGTCGCCGAAAACCGCGCGCGATCCCGCTCTTCGCCAGCCTTCATCTCACGCATCATGTTCCTCCCCTTTACGCGGCCTCGCAACAGCCCGCGCTCCCCGTACCGCAAAGGCCTATTCTAACACCCGCTCGTCCTCCCCCGCTTCGACCCCGTCGCCGTCCTCGCCGACGCGTTTCGGAAGAAACGGAAACGAGATGGCATGCATCGGGCATGCGTCGGCGCACGCACGGCATTTCGTGCACTCGTGCATCGGCGCCGAGCCGGATGCGTCGTGCAGGTCGATGCCCTCGGGACACACGTCGGCGCACTGATGGCAGGGCTCGCCTTTGGACGAGCGCAAACACGTCGCCTCGTTGCTGACGGGACGAAACGTCTTGTTCAGCCGCGACACCAGCGACAACAGCGCGCCCAGCGGGCAGAAGCGGCTGCACCACTTGCGCAGCACCAGCACCTCCAGGGCGAGCATGGCCGGAAACACCAGCAACGACAGGGCCACCTCGTTGAACTGGAACAAGCGCCACACCGCGATGAGCGTGGCGAACGTGAGGCCCACCGGGCAGATGAGACAGAACACCGGGAACCCGAACACCGCCGTGGACAGCAGCGCGCCGCCCAGCACCCAGTTGCGCGAATCGGCCGCGCCGCCGCGCTGGGCGGCGGGCACGTCGAGCGCATCGGACGCACGACGCTTGCGCTTCGGCTCCTTCAAGCCGAAGATACGCCTCAGCAGGGGGATCGGGCAGCCCCAGGCGCAGAACGCACGGCCGAACAGCACCACCAGCGCAATACCGATGGCCAGCGCGATGAGCATCGGCGGCACCACGGTCTTGCTGGCCAGCGCCGCCTCCGCCGCGCCGAGCGGACAGATGGCCGCGATGTCGTAGATGCCCCAGGCCGACGGCGTGCCCGTACCGGTGTGCAGGGCCAGCCCCAGGCACACGAGCGCAATCACCGCCAAGACGGACAGCGTGCGCAGCAGTTTGGAGTTCCGTTTCATCACGCGCTCATCTCGCTCTCGTCCTCCACCACCGTCTTCCCCAGTCGCGCGTACGCGCTGGGACTCACCACCACGATGCCGCGCCGCGTGCCGCCCGAGAAGCTGCGGTACACAAGCGCCGGGCACACGTCCTCGCACACGCCGCAGCCGTTGCATCGGTCGGCGTCCACCACGGGATGGCCGTCTCCATCAAGCGCGATCGCCTCGAACGGGCAGGCCTTCTGGCACTCGACGCACCCCTGGTAGTAGGCCACGCAGCGGTCCTTCTGCACCACCGCCATGCCCATCTTGTCGGCCTCCGGGTCGAACGCCCCGATGGCTCCCGTGGGGCATACGCGCTGGCAGTCGCCGCAGAAGTCGCAGCTTCCCCGATGGAAGTTCAGCTTGGGCGTGCGGGCGCGTAGAAAGCCGTCGCCAACCTCCGCCACGCCGATCACCCCGGTGTGGCACACGCTGCGGCAGCGGTCGCACTTCACGCACGAGGCCAGCAGATGCAGCTCGTCCTGCGCCCCCGGCGGCCGCACGAGCGCGGTTTCGGACGCGCCGTCGGCCGCCTTCACCGCCCCGCCGAACGCGGCGAATACGGCCGCTGCGCCGCAGAACCCTGCGAACGCCCGTCGCGTGTACGCGGCCATGGCTTACGCCGCCTGGGCGCTCTGGCCGATCATCTGGTCTTCCAACTGCAGAAAGCCCTCGGTGATGTCGGCGACGCCCCGATAGAACGCGGTTTGCGCGTACGCGCGCACGTCAGCGCACAAACGCGGCACCCAGTTGGCCAGGTGCTCGTCGAAGAACGCGCGTTGCTTCGCGCACAGCTCGGCGTAGCGCGCCTCGTCGCCAGCATCGAGCGCCGCGCCCGCGCGCTCGATCAGCTTCGCCATGAACTGGAACTCGAACGACAGATGATCCTCCGGCGTGGTGTTGTCGGCCGGCAGGCCCAGCTCCTCGCCCAGGTAGAACGCCACCGCGGAATCGCGCGCATCCTGCATGAGCAGGTGCTCCTCGCTCGTGTACACCGACTCGTACGGCGGCGCCATCAGCTGCTCGTACATGCCCGCGCACAAGAACACGCGCGCGTAGTCCACGGCAAGCTCCTGGCGCGTGCCCGAATCGCGATGGCGCAGGTACTCCTTCACCGTCGCGTATCCCGCGCCCACGTACTCGGCATCCGTCGGCAGGTCCTGCTTCGTCAGCGTCCCTATCTGCTCGTCGGTCAGTTCCAGCTTGTACATGCTTGCCAGGAATTCGTAAAAGCCCTTGCGCGCGGCGTTCACCTCGGCAAGCTCTTCGCGATCATGCTGTTCCATGGTGCTCTCCTTGCATTCCCCGTTGGTTACCGGTTCCGTTGTCGACCGATCGAGCCATACGCATGAGGGAGGGGGGGTTGCGTATGGCTTGATCGAGCGGCCCGGTCGGGGGCCGTCCTCCGCACGCGCGCAGGACGGCCCCTTCCCCGCCGGCATCGTCTACAGGACGATGCCGAAGTAGTTGGCCACCGCGGTGCCCACCATCCACATGACGGCGCGGAACGCGATGGATCCGATGATGCCGCCGGCGAACGCGACGGTCGCCATGGTCACGGCCGACGCGGGCTTGCTGCGCGCCAGCCATCCGCACACGAGGGGCGCGAGACCGCCGCACACGAGTGCGACCCAGAAGATGGCCGCGGCATCGCCCGTCGCCGCGCCGGACGCGAAGCCGAAGGCCAAACCGGACACGAGCGCCAGAACGCCGCCGATCACGGTTTCCAAGCCGGCCAGCTTCACGGCCTCGGCGCTCTCTTTCTTGCAGGCGACCAGCAGCAGGTACAGGCTCAAGCCGCTCGCCGCGCCGAAGCCCAGATAGCCCAACGGCAGCGTGATGGTGTTCCACGTGGTGCGCGCCTCCATCATGTAGGAGTAGCCGCTGGCGAAGCTGAACACGATGCCGATGACGGCGGCCAGCACGGCAACCGCTTTGCGGGCTCCGGCCGACGCATCGCGCTTCAGCAGGATCACGTACACGGCCACCGCCGCGATGAACAGACCGATGAGCAGCGCTTCCAGGAAGATGCCCGCCGTGGGATGGCTCAGCACGGCCATGATGCGGTCGGGGTGCGACAGGTGCGTGACCGACGCGATGCCGCCCACGACGGCCAGCACGAGCGCCAGAACGGAAGCCACCAGGTTGGTGCGCTGCGTCAATCCACGCAGCTCGTCAACGGCCACGCCGACCGACACCCATGTGCCGCAGCTGGCGATCGCCGTGAACAGAACGAGGGACCATTGGATGTCCATGCTACTCAGCCCCTTCCATCCACTCGCCGTGCATGCTGGTCATGATGTACTTCGTGCAGGGGTTGTTGCCCACGTTCGGCAGCTCGTGGATGTCCGCCGCATCGTACTTCGCCAGCTCCTTGGACACGTCGGAGTTCGGATCGTCCAAGTCGCCGTAGAAACGGGCGCCGGCGCTGCAGCTCTTCACGCACGCGGGAAGCTCGCCGTTCGCCGTCAGGTGGCCGCACAGCGTGCACTTCTCCACCGTCTTGGACGCCTTGTTCCAATCGCGCACGCCGTAGGGGCAGGCCATCATGCAGTACTTGCAGCCGATGCACTTCTCGCGGTCGATGAGCACCACGTTGTTGCCATCGCGGTAGCTGGCGCCGGTGGGGCACACGTGCACGCACGGGGCATCGGCGCACTGCTGGCACATGGTGGGCAGCGGGTAGCGCGTCATGTTCGGGTAGTCGCCGAAGGGCCCGCGCTGCAGCATCTTGTTCCAATGCTCGCCCAGGGCGATGTCGTTCTCCATCTTGCACGTGATCTCGCAGGAATAGCAGCCCGTGCAGCGATCGAGGTTCACCACGATGCAGTTATGCGCCATAATCGAACACCTCCTCGGTAGGATCGCTCGGCTGCGGCATCCAGGGCTCGAACTGCTCGGGCTCGGTCCACACGCCTTCCGGAGCAGCGGCGTCAGGCGTGACCTTCACCTGGAAGCCGCGCAGGGTATAGGTGCCGTACTCGGGGTTGTACGGCTCGTCGTTCTTGGTCAGCACGTTGATGTTCATCACGCGGTAAGCGCGCTCGGGGTCGGTGTCCAGCAGCTCGGGCGCCCAGAAGCGCTCCTGGTAGATGACGCCCTTGGCGATGGCCGTGGTAACGCGCGCCTTGCCGTGCGTCTCGCCGCGGCGGCTGGCGATGGTGCACCACTGGCCGTCCTCCACGCCGTAGGTCGCCGCGTCGTCGGGATGGATCCACATCTCGGGCACGGGGTAGATCTCGCGCAGATACGGGATGTTGCGTAGCGTGCCGTGGTGGTACATGGGCAGACGGCCCTCGGTCAGCACCAGCGGGTACTCGGTGTCCGTGAGCGGGCTTTCGGCCGGCTCCTTGTAGTAGCACAGCGGCTCGTAGTCCTTCGACGCCGGCTCCAGCACCAGGTTCTTCTCCTCGAAGCACTGCGACCAGGGGAAGCCCGTGCGGCCCAGGATGGTATTGGACTCGCAGTACACCTCGCACTTCTTGGAAGGCGTCCCGAAGCCCTTGGCTTTGCCGGTGGCCTCGTCAACCGCCTTATAGCCGTAGTACGTGCGGTACTCCTCTTCGGTGCACCACTCGAACACGCCCTTCTCGGCCGCTTCCTCCCAGCTCATCTTCAGGTTGTTGAGGTGCAGCTTCTGCTTCTCGTACTCGTTCTTGTACATCGGGATGCCGTTCGTGCCCTCGGCCGTGAAGGCCTCCTGCGCATGCACGTTGCCCATCTCGGCCATCTTCTGCACGATCTGCGTCCAGATGAGGCCCTCCTCCACCGTCTCGAACAGGTGGGTGACCGCCTGGCGGATGACGATGGCGTTCAGCTGCGGGATGACCAGGTTGGTTTCCAGCCACTCCGCGGAGGGAAGCAGCATGTCGGCACACAGCACGGAGAACGCCGTCGGGTACATGAAGATGTGGCAGACGAAGTCGAGGTTCGGGACGATCTCGTCGAGGCACGTGGCGTTGCCCAGCACCACGTGCTTGTTGCCGGAGCGCTCGAACCATGCGTGGATCTGGTAGGGATCGCCGTCCTTCATGGCCTTGAACACCGCGGGAATGAACGCCATATCCCAGTCCAGCAGGCCCTTGTGCTCCTGCACGCCCAAGCGCTTGAGCATCTTCTCCTTCTTGAGGAAGCGCGGCGTGTTGGGGATCTGATCGCGCGCCGGGCAGGCTTTGAAGCTTTGCAGCATGGCGCCGGGCTTCTGCACGTTGCCCATGAGGTACTCGAGGTTGAGGGCGCCGAGCGCGCACTGCTGCGACTGCTCGTATTGGTCGATGGGCACGCCCTGCATGATGCCGGACTGGCCCGTCGTGTAGATCTCCAGCGCCTTCTCGATCTGGCCCTCGTCGAGCCAGCAGATCTCGGCCGCCTTCGCCAGCGTGAACTCCTCCACGCTCTCCTTGAGCAGCTGGCCGCCCGTGGGGTACTGCTTCCCGTCGATCTCGTACGTGCCGAACAGCGGCGGGGTGACGCCCTCGTTCATGGGGTACTCCAGCACGACGGGCTTGCCCTGCGCCGGATCCCAGATGACGTAATCGGCGTCGGTGCCTTCGAGGCCGCATTCGGTGGGCTTGAGGGTCAGGCGCGTCTCGGGGTTCACGAGGTAGGGCATGTTGGTCCAGTTCGTGCAGAAGTCCTCGTCGTACTTCTCGTTGTCGATGATCCACTTCGTCCACGCCATGAGCAGCGCGGCGTCGGTGCCGGGGCGGATGGGCAGCCACACGTCGGCCTTGGCGGCGTCCATCGTCATGCGCGGGTCGATGACCACGGTCTTCAAGCCCTGCTCGCGGGCGCGCAGCTCGGCCAGCGCGCGGCCGCCCGTGGCAACCGAGCTGTTGGCCGGGTCGGTGCCCCACAGCACGAGGGAGTCCACCGGCGAGTCGGTGAAGTAGTAGTCCCAACCATTGGAGTCGCTGAAGGACAGGTTGTTCGGCTTGCCCATGCCGTTCGACAGCTGCGAGGCGCCCATGCGTGGCAGGTAGCACTGCGCGCAGCCAGGCTCCCACACGTTGGGCGTGTTGATGGCCTCGCCGAAGCGCTTCACGTTGCTGAAGTGCGGGTTGCCGCCACCGCCGGTGGACACGGCCACGCATTCCGAGCCGTACTTCTCGTCGATCTCGATGAGCTTCGTGGCGATCTCGGTGATGGCCTCGTCCCAGGTGATGCGCTCCCACTGGTTCTGGCCGCGCTCGCCCACGCGGCGCATGGGGTACTTGTTGCGGTTGGGATGGTACAGCGCCTGGATGCCGGCCATGCCCTTCGCGCACAGGCCGCCCTGGCTCATAGGGCTTTCGGGATTGCCCTCGATCTTGATGACGCGACCGTTCTTCACATGCGCCAGCACGGCGCAGCTTGCGATGCAGGCGCGGCAGGCCGTCTTCACGATCTTCACGTCGCCGCCCGTATCGGCATGCGCCGGATCGACGTGCACGAGGTCGTCGCTCACGGCAACGCCCAGACCGCATGCGGCGCCCAGCGCCGCCGCCGACTTCACGAAACTGCGTCGCGTGATGGTAGGCTGTGTCATGTTCCCTCCTTCTTCTCGTCTTCGCTTGCTTGTTTGCTTGCTATCTCAGATGGGAGCGCCCGTTGCGCGGGCGGCGATCGGGCAGCGCTTTACCCGACCAGGGCCAGCATCTGCCGGCCGGCTTCCGTGGCTTTCCACGAACCGTCCCATGTAAGACCGCCCACGGTCTCCAGCTTGGAGATGAAGTAGCTGGGGAATACCTGCTTCGGGTTGCTCAGCGCGGGGTTGCCCTCAAGCGCCTGCTCGATGGCGGCCTTCGTCGCGCCGTCCTCGCACAGGGCGAGCACGATGGCGTATGCCTGGGCGTAGCCGGCAGGTTCGTCTTGCAGCATGCGGCCGAACCGCTTCGTCGGCTCGAACTGCGCCAGCGCCGCCCTGCCCGCCTCGGTGGTCCGCACCGTGTAGTCGACGGGCTGATCCTGCTTGTCGTCGCCCGGCTCGCACGCCGGCTCGGGAACCTCCTCGGTTTCCACGCCTCCGCAATCGATCATGATGCGCAGCAGCGCGTGGGCGTTCTGCGTGCTGAGGTTCAGCTCGGGACGCTGGCCGATGAGCGCCTCGGCCTCGCGATAGGGCATGCGCGTCTCGCAGATGGCAAGGCACGCGCACAGCGCCAGCGTGTTCGCGCGGTTCGCCTCGAGGCGCTTGACGACGGCTTCGACCGCGTCGTCGAAGTTTCGCTCATCGGCAACGGCATCAGCCCGGTTCGCGTCGGCGCGCCGATTGGCAGCGTCAGCCTGGGTCGCGTCGGCGCGCTGGTCGTCTTGTTTCATGATGTCCCCCGTTTCGCTCGTCTGATAACGCCCTGCCGATTCCTCCTCTCGGCTTCGAGCGACTTCACCTTACGGCGCGACGGACGGACGGAAAACGTCCGTAGTTCGTGAAAACGTGCGGCAAGCAAGGATATTTATGGGTGACGAACGCCACCAATAATGGATGAGTAAGGGTGTTGATCAGGTAAAACGTCTTGAAAGCGTACGAAACCCCTCTTTGCTGGCACACGATCAGACTTTGTTGCTATACATTTATATAGTTGCTATACTATATGGCATAGCATTGTCGAAGGGAGGTTTGTTATGTCGACGGAAATGGCGCAGATGAACACGCGCATCAGCCGCTCGCTCAAGGAGCGCGGCGATGCGGCGCTGGAGAAGGCCGGGATGACGCCGTCGCAAGCCGTCCGCAAGCTGTGGGACTTCGCCGCCCGCAATTCGCATAACCCGCAGATCATACAAAGCCTGTTCGACACCGAAGACGAAGCGGAGAAACGCGAAGCCGAGGAAGAGCGCGCGCGAAGGCGGGCCGTCGCTCTCAAAAGCGCGAATATCGTTGCCGACGCGTACGAACGAGCTGGGATCGAGCCTTCGGAGTGGACGAAGAACGCGTCGTACGCCGAGATGCGCGAGTACGCCTTGATGGAACGCTTGCGGGAGCGAGGCCTCGATGGTTAGCCAACGGCCCTCCCTCCTCATCGACACGAACGTCTGGCTCGACTATTTCCTCCCTGATCGTGCGGGAGGCAAAGAGGCGATCGACCTCATCGTATTCGCTTTCGAGTACGAATTCCCTCTTCTTTACCCCGCTGCCATCGTGAAAGACGTGTTTTACGTTGCCGTCTCGACGTTCAAGCGCATCGCTCGCGCAGAGAAGGGATCGCTCACCCAAAGCGACGCGGTAACGGCAACCGAAACCGCGTGGGGATGCGTGAACAGCATGCGAAAACAGGCCACCGCCGTGGGCGCGGACGAATCGGATCTCTGGACGGCGTGCAACCTCCGCAGCATCCACAACGACCTCGAGGACAACCTGGTGGTGGCCGCTGCGCAACGGGCGGACGCGACGTACCTCGTTACCAACGACGAGGCGCTCATCAAGCACGCCCCCGTCGCCGCGCTCGCCCCGGCCGACGCGTTGGCGCTGCTGAAAGCGACGTTGTAGGAAAGCTTCGCCTTCCCGATCATGGGCGACGCCTAGACTTGTCATCCTGAGCGCAGGCTGTAGGCCGGAGTCGAAGGATGACAAGATGCTTACTCCTGCCGCTCGCGCTTCTTCGCGGCCCACCCGGGGATTTCCCGTTGTTCCGGGCGCGTCAGAGCCAGCGCGTCGGGCGCCACGTCCTTGGTGATGCAGGAGCCCGCGCCGATGATCGCGCCTGCGCCGATGTTCACCGGCGCCACCATCATGGTGTCGCTGCCGATGAACGCGCCGTCGCCGATGGTGGTGGCGTGCTTCTTCTTGCCGTCGTAGTTGCAGGTGATGGACCCGGCACCGACGTTCACATCTTCGCCGATGGTCGTATCGCCGATGTAGGACAGGTGCGGCACCTTCGAGCCCTTCCCCACCGTGGACTTCTTGATCTCCACGTGGGTGCCGGCCTTCGCGCCCTCGCACAGATGCGCCGCCGGACGCAGGTACGCGCGCGGACCGCATGTGGCGCCGTCGTCGATCTGCGCTTCTACGGCCACCGTCTCGTCCACGACGCAGCCGCAGCCCACCGTCGTGTCGGTCAGGCGCGAGTCGGGGCCGATGACGCTGTCCTCGCCGATGCTGGTGGCGCCCATGAGCGTGACGTTGGGCAGCAGCTCCACGTCCTGCGCGATGGCCACGTCCGGACCGATCCATACCAGCTCGGGGTCGATCATGGTCACGCCGGCCGCCATATGCGCACGGTTGATGCGACGCTGGGCCAGCTTCGTGGCCTCGGCCAGCTGGATGCGCGAGTTCACGCCCAGGCACTCGGCAGGGTCGTCGCAGGCCAATGCCAACACGGGACGGCCAGCGTTGCGACAGATCTCCAGCACGTCGGTGAGGTAGAACTCGCCTTGCGCGTTATCGTTGCCCACCTGCCCGAGCGCGTCGAACAGCGCCCGCGCATCGAAGCAGTAGAACCCGGAATTGCACTCGCAGATGGCCGCCTCCTCGGGCGTGGCGTCCTTCTGCTCCACGATACGCGCCACCGCGCCCTGCTCGTCGCGCACGATGCGCCCGTAGCCGAACGGGTCGTCCAGCTGCATCGTGAGCACCACCACGGCCGCGTCGTTCTCCTCGCGCACGGCCGCAAGGCGCGCGATGGTATCGGCCGTGATCAGCGGGCAGTCGCCCGACAGCACCACCAGCGAGCCGTCGAAATCGGCTAGAGCGTCCTTGCACACGGCCACGGCGCCCGCCGTGCCGTTCTGCTCCGTCTGCACCACAGTCTGCGTGTCGGCCACCAGCGGCTCCACCTGCTCGCGCGCGTGCCCCACCACGGACACCACACGCTGGACGCCCGCCTCGCGCGCCGCGTCCACCACCCAGCGGACAAGCGGCTTGCCCAACACCTCATGAGCGACCTTCGGCTTTTTGGACTTCATCCGGGTGCCCGCACCTGCGGCCAACACGATAGCGGCAGCTTCCATATCGCTCCTTCGCAACGCAGTTCATCAAGGTTAAAAAGTATAGCGCAACGGCACGATCACCGTTCGTTTCGAGAGTCGGTATCGCCCGACACGCCCTCCACGTCCTCTTCCTCGTGGTGCAGGGCGCGGCGCAGCGCTTCCTCGCCGCCCTCGCGCAGAAGAGCCTCCTCCACGCTGAGCAGCGGAGGCTTTCCTTCGTCGTTGAAATCCTCCTGCACTTTTTCAAGCAGGTCGTCCTTGCCCTCCTCTTTCAGCACACGCACCACCTCGTTGCGCACCGCTTCGCGCACGTCCCCGATGGAGCCGCCGCCCAAAAGACCGGTCGGCCCTAGATCCACGACGATCTCGAACACGCCGCCGCGCTTCTTCGCCGCCTCGAGCTCGCTCTTGATGGCGGGATGATCCTCGATGCCGCGCAGCAGCTCCTCCGACTCGCGCGCAACCTCGCTGCCGGCAGTCTGACGAGCCACGTCGTCGCTCGAAGCCGAAACGTACGCCACGCCGCGCTTCTGCGCAGCCTTCGCCTGCAGCAGCAGGAACACGAAGCCCAGCACGCCGGCAAGCAGCGAGGCCGCCAGAATGGCCAGCTTCGCCGTGGCGATGTGCATCTCGTCGGTATAAGCAAGATTCGCCACGAAGATGGCCATGGTGAAGCCGACGCCTCCCAGGATGCTGGCGCCCAGCATATGGAACCAGTTCACGTTCTCGGGCAGCGAGGCCAGCTTGCTCTTCACGATGATGAAGCTCATGAGCATGATGCCCAGCGGCTTGCCCAGCAGCAGGCCCAGCATGACGCCGTACAGCACCGGGTCGGCGAGCATGGCGCCCACGTCCATGCCGATGAAGCTGACGTCGGCGTTCGTCAACGCGAACAGCGGCAGGATGCCGAAGTACACCCACGGGTACAGCTTGTGCTCGAGACGCGTCGCCGGCGGCACCACCTGGCCCGCCACGCGGCTGAGGGCCGTCACGGTCTTGATGTAGTCGCCCTGCGCGATAACCGGCGTTTCAGGCTGGAACGCATCGCGCGCCTCGCGCACCTTGTCGCCCGACCAGGTAATGAAGCTCTTAAGATTCACGCGCGACCCCGAGGGGATGACGAACGCCAGCAGCACGCCCGCGATGGTGGAGTGCACGCCCGACATGAACACGCAGTACCACAGCACGGCGCCCACCAGCAGGTACGGCACGAGCGAGTAGATGTGGTTGCGGTTCATCAGCACGAGCACCACCAGCACGACGGCGGCCATGGCCAGCCAGAACATCGACGGGCTGTGGCCGTAGAAGATGGCGATGACCAGGATGGCGATGATGTCGTCGGCCACGGCCAGCGTGCTGAGGAACACGCGCACGCCGCTGGGGACGCGGTTGCCCAGCAGGGCGAGGATGCCCAGCGCGAACGCGATATCGGTGGCGGTGGGAACGCCCCAACCTTGGGCGGTTTCGGGGTTCGTCGCGTTGAACACCAGGTAGATGCCGATGGGGGCCAGCACGCCGCCGATGGCCGCCATGATGGGCAGCAGAGCCTGGCGGATGTTCGTCAGCTCGCCCACCGTCAGCTCGTACTTCACCTCCAAGCCCACCAGCAGGAAAAACACGGCCATGAATATGTCGTTGATCACATGCGCCAGCGACATGCCCGCGAACGCGTCGCCGAAGAAGAAGCCCGCCTCGGTATGCCAGAATTCCAAGAACGCCTCGTACGCGCCCGTGTTCGCCACGATGAGAGCCACGACAGCCGCCAGCAGCATGGCGCCGGCCGCCTTGGTGGACGAATGGGTGAACTGGATGAGTTTCCTGTATCGTGCCTGATGACGCTGCACTTCGCTGATGAAGATACGCTGCGTTCCGTCTTGGTTCTGTTCGGTCATGGTGCCCTTTCGGCTTCGTCTTTTGGGGTATTATCCCTCATTTGCCCGATACGTTCGCGCAATTGTTACCCGTTTTTAGATCGATTTCACAACAGATCAAAATGACCGGGCAAAACGCTGAGAATTGCGCTATTCTGTACTCATCAGCTTAGGCGTTAGGAGTCGGCTTGGGATTCGCGTGGAGGGCATATCACCCGATCGCTCGTATGACCAGGTACGACGACGGCGACCGAGCTGTTTTTTTATTCGCCACGAGGTAAGAGGTGATCGCTATGAGCATTACCGTCACCGGACGCAAGATGCCTGTAACCGACGCGCTTCGCGAGTACGCCGAGGAGAAGATCGGCAATTCCATGAAGGTCATGGACATCGACCCGCTTGTTGCCGAGGTCGTGCTGTTCGTCGAGAAGAACCCTGCCAACCCCCGCCCCGCCGTCTGCGAAGTCACGCTGCGCACGAAGGGTCACATCATTCGTGTTGAAGAACACGAAGAGGACATGTACGCGGCCATCGACGTGGCCGCAGCCAAGGTGGTCCGCCAGCTGCGCAAGTACAAGACGAAGGTCGTCGACCGCAAGCTGCGCGCCGCCGACGAAACCATCCGCATGGCCGAGCCTGCCGCAGCGGGCGAGCTGGACGTAGACGGGCTCATGCAGGAACTTGCCGCCGATGACGAAGTGGTGCGCGTGAAGACGATCGAGTTCGAGCCGCTGACCGAGGAGGAAGCGCTCGTGAAGATCGACCTCTTGGGCCACGACTTCTTCGCCTACACCGACCGCGACAGCGGCCTCGTGAACGTGCTGTACCGTCGCGACGACGGCGGATACGGCCTGCTGAAGCAGGCGGAGGAGTAAGCGGTTTCGCCTCCTCAACCTCGCACGAACGAACGCCGGCGGATTCCACATCGCCGGCGTTTTCCTTTGCCGTGCGCGCCGCCCTCAGTCGGCGAACAGGTCGATGAGCTCCTGCTTCGAATGCACGCCGAGCTTCGCGTAGATGTTCTTCATGTGCGTGCGCACCGTCGCGGGCGAGCACACCAGCTCGTCGGCGATGAACGCGGCCGAGCGGCCCCGCGCAAGCTGCAGCATGATCTCCGACTCGCGCGCCGTGATGCGGTATTCGGCCGCCAGCTCTTCGGCGCGCGCCGCGAAACGATCCTCCTCGGTGACCACGATCACGCGCTTCTCGTCGGTCGACGGTCGCCGCCGCGTCAGGTACAGCAGCAGCATGGAAAGCCCGTACACCGCCGCGATGGTGACGATCCAGTACAAACCCTCGGCCTCGCTGCCCGACGCTCCTCCCAGCCAATAGCCCGCCATGCCGAACAGCAGCTGCGACAGGCGGATGCACGCCGTGGCGAACGCGAACAGCACGTACGTCTTGAGCTTCTTCCGCTGTATCTGGCACAGGATGAAGTACAGCGCGCTGAACGAGATGAACTCGTACACGAGCACCAGCAGGCCCTGGAGCGCTTGCGAAGCCCAGCTTCCCAGCGTGAGCGGCAGCAGCACCACCAGCGCCAGCAGTATCGGGAACAGATAGCGGTACAGCCGCTCCACGTCCACCGCGCGGGCGACGACGACCACGACGAAGCAGAACACGAGCGCCGCCGAAATGGCCCCGACGGCGGAGATGATGCCCGACCCGTCGGTGGCGACGCCGAGGAAGAACCCGTTGAGGATGCTCACCGTCGCCTCGAGGACGATCGAGACCACCAACGCGTCGGCGATTCCCATCGCGCCCTGGCGATACGCCTTGAACGTCGCGGGCGCCGCGTCGTCTTCGGAGGAATCGAGCCACGCGCGGCCCCTCGCGCGCAGCAGCAACGCGACCGCGCCGACGAGCAGCACGCCCACCGCGACGACGAACGGCACGCCCATGAGGCTGCCGCACGCCAACGTGATCACGCTTTTCACCAGCATGCCCAGCGCTAGGATGCCCGCGATCCGCGCCGGCGTCTGATGGGCCACCACCTCAAGCCACGAGAGGTTCAAGCACGTCGATGCAACGCCGTACGTCAGCGCCAGGAGCACGAACACCCCCGATGAGCCGGGGGCGATCCAAGGAGCCACGGCGGGGGCGGCAACCAGGAGCAGCAGCAGTGCCGGCAGCACCACGGGCAGGCGGAAGCCGAGAATGAGGCCCTTCCACGCAAGCGCCATCACCGCGAGCGCGCACAGCAGCGACGACAGCGCGGTTGTCATGGAGAACGACATGTCGGCGATGAACAGCGTGGACGTGGGAACCGAAGCGAGCGCCGAAGAGTACAGCAGGGAATTGGCGCCCCGGAACAGCCCGTATCCCAGCGCAAGCGCCAGCGTCCGACCGTTGACGAAGAACCGGCGGTAGTCTGCTGCCTGCGTTGTGTAGCGGCTGTCTTGCATGATCCCCTCTCGCGTCAAGTACCTCCGTATTCTAACCGTTGAACGGCCCCGATGCCCCGCACATCTCGCGCCTCAAACGGCCAAAACGAAAAATACCGCAAAACAGGGCAGAGACGAAACGGGGCGAAATACCGCAAAAGGCGGCAAGGTGAACCGCCGTCTTCGAGGCAGAATCCAGAAAGCAAGGGTACGGGGCGAGCGGATGCGCGCCCCTCTGTCAGAAGGGATGAACCATGGAAGAACAATCTCAGGGCAAGCAGCTCAACCGACGCTCGTTCATTCAGGGTATCGCGGCAACGGGCGCTCTCGGCATCATGGCGGGCGCGGGCCTGTCGGGATGCGCGCCGCAGCAGCAAAGCGCCGCCGCCGAAGCGCCGCAGCAAGAGGCGGGTGCGAGCGCAGGCGAAGTGCACGAGTGGGTCGACGCGGTATCCTCCGCGAGCTTGGCCACGAACAAGTACACCACCTTCACCGAAACGCAGCTGCAAGACGCCGTCATGGCGTACCAGACCGAATGCGTCGTCTCCACCTCGAACGAGGACGGCACGCCGAACATCGCCATCTTCGTGCCCGCAGCCATGATCGACGGAACGTACGTCGCGTTCGCCTGGGCCGAAAACCAGACGAAGGCGAACTTCGAGCGGGCGAAGATCGGCATGATCGCCTTCGACGTGCCGAACCCGACGGCCGAGACGAAGGAGCTGCGCCACCAGGGCTCGGTGGTGAAAGCGACCCTCGTGGAAGACGAATCCGTCATCGGGAAGCTGAAGGATGCCGACGAGCAGCTTGCCGTGTGCACCTTTGTGGAGATTACCGAACTCCTGCCCGTCGGTTAACTCTTCGCGCGTTGTCCGATACAATGGGTGCCACCGAAACCAGACGATAGGAGCGGCATGGCAACCATCGACACCATCAAGACCATCCTCGAGGAGAACCTCGACATCGACCCGAGCACCGTCGAGGAAAGCTCGACGTTCGACTCGCTGGGCATCGACTCGCTCGACATGGTGGAGCTGATCTGCGACCTCGAAGAGGCCTGCGACGTGGACTTCGGCGAACCCGAGGGCCTCGACACCGTGGGCAGCCTCGTGGAGTACATCGACTCGCTGTAAGCGCGACCGCGCACGCAGCGCCATCCAGCAGCACCGCGAAGGCCCGCCGATCGGCGGGCCTTCGCTTGTCCAGGGGGAATCGGGCCAGCAGAAAACCTTACGCGAGCGCCGCCTTGGCCGCGTTGGCGCCCGAGAAGCGGCCGGAGGTGTAGGACCAGTTCAGACCACACCCGCCCGCCGGGTAGTCGTCGTAGATGAACGTGCCGCAGCACACTTCGCCGGCCGCGTACAGGTGCGGGATGGGCTGACCGTCGGTGTCGAGCACCTGGAACTCGGTGTTCACGCGATAGCCGCCGAAGCTGCCGTGCGTGCACACGCCCATCGTCAGCACGTAGAAGGGAGCCTCCGCGAGCGGGACGAGGTTCTCGGCCTTCTTCTTGAACTGGGTGTCCTCGCCGGACGCGGCCAGCTCGTTGTACGCGTCGAGCGCCGTCTGCGCCGCAGCGCCATCGATGCCGAGCGCTGCCGCCGCCTCGGCCACCGTGTCGGCCTTCGCGAACATGCCCTGCTCCAAGCCGAAGTCGAGCTTGCTGCGCAGATCCTCGTCAAGCGCGTCCACCATGGCCTGGTCGTACACCGCGAAAAACTTCTGATCGTCGAAGTGCGCCACGTCGTAGTAGATGTCGTGCGTCTGGCCGGCCTCGTTGGCGAAGCGCTCGCCCTTGGAGTTGATCCACAGCGCCTTGTTGCTGATGAGCTTCGACTGGCCCGGCTCCACGGGACAGGCGAGGATGCCGTTCGTGCCGCCGTGGCCCACGTAGTCCGCGCCGATGTCGAGGCCCATCTGCAGCCCCTCGCCCGTGCAGCCGACGCCCACCTCGGTGTACACGCCCGAATAGTCGGGGCAGTACTCGTCGATCATCTCGACGTTGCGGCAGAACCCGCCCGTGGACACGATCGCGTTCTTCGCGTTGTAGAGCACCGTCGAGCCGTTCCCACGCTTTGCGAGCACGCCGGTCACCGCGCCGCCGTCATCGACCACGAGCGATTCCACCGTGGTGCCGAAGTGGAACTCGGCGCCGTGCTCCTGGGCGTACGCCGTGACGGCGCGCAGCGCGTCCATGGCGTTGTTGGCGCAGTTGTGGCCGCGCGGCACCGGGTCCTTGCCCTTCTTCGACACGGTCTCCTTGAAGAGCACGCCCAGCTCGCCTGTCAACCAGTCGATGGTTTCGCCGAAGTGCTCGGCGCAGAACTTCTGCACGTCGTAGTCCAGCTTGTCGCCGCCGCGCGACAGGAAGTAGTCGAGCAGCCCGGACGGATCGTCTTCGATGCCCGCGGCTTTCTGCAGCTGCGTGCCCGCGCCGTAGAACGTGCCGATGGCCAGCGAGCTGGAACCGGCCAGCCACGCCATCTTCTCCAGCAGCACGGTTTTCGCGCCGGCGGCCGCAGCCTGGCCCGCCGCCGTCACGCCGGCACCGCCGCCGCCCAGAACCACCACGTCGAAGTCCACCGTCTCGTGCGCCTCGGCCGCCGCGGCCTGCTGCGGCGCGCAGCCGAACAGGCTGCCCAGCGCCATCGTGGCCAAACCGCCCGTCAGCGCCTGGGCGAACTGCCGGCGCGTCAGCGGCATGGAAGCCCTCGTCCTCTCCGTGGTAGCGGTGGCGGTGCGTCCCGTCTTGATTCCCGTCATGATTGATCCTTTCCTCCCTGGGGTGATGCTTCATGCCCTGCACTCTACGCACGATGCGCGCACCTCAGAAGCCACCTTCCGGGTGAAAAACACCCGATGCCGCCGGGTTTCACCCGGAAGGTGTGAGGTGTGCTCTACGCGTAGTGCACGCGCTCGGGCGTGCTCGTATATACTGGTTGCCGTACTTCGTCCCCCTGCAAGAATCGAGGATCGATGCCGCACGCGAGCGCAACCGCTCGAACGAATCAGATGCGCGCCCTCATGGGCGGCGCCTTCCTGCCGTCGTTTCTGGGGCTGGCGGCCACGCGTGTCTGGCTGCAGGTGAACCTGTTCGCGTCGTACACGCAAAGCGACGACGGGCTGTTCACGGTGGTCAACAACCTCTCGTACGGCCTGGTGATGGTCATCGGCGCGGCCATCGCGCTGCGCAAGCCGTTCTCGAAGGGCAACCGCACGGCGGTGGCGTGGCTCGGCTTCGCCGTCATGACGTTCTCCACCGTGCTCATCCTGGCGGGCAAGGAAACCGGTGCCGTCGATATCTTGGCGGTGGCCAGCGTGTGCGCCGGCATCGGCGGCGCGCTGGGCGGCGGCATGTGGACGGCGGCGTACGTGCGGCTGGGATTGCGCCAGTCGGTGCTGTACGGGTTCCTGTCGCTGGCCCTCGGATCGCTCGGCGGCCTGGCGCTCAGCTTCCTGCCCGAGGCGCTCAGCTACACGGTGAGCATGTTCATGCCGGCCATCGCCCTCTTGTGCTACCAGCGCGCCATGAAGACCGACGTGGGACCGCAACCCGCGCCCGAGCCGATCTACGACAAAGAGCCGCGCAGTACCATGCTGTTCATCTTCGGCGGCCTGGCCGTGTTCGGGTTGGCGCTGGGCATCTCGCGCGGCTTCCCCGCCGGCGAGCCCGTGCCCATGGACGCGCTGCAACGCGTCGTCCACCAGATGGGCGTCGTGGTGATCAGCCTGTTCATCATCTGGTGGTTCATCGTGAAGCGCAAGCGGCTGAGCTTCTCGTTCCTCTGGCGCATCGAGATCATGCTGGTGGCCGCGGGCATGCTGATCCTGTCGGTGTTCCCCGGGCACTTCACGGGGCTGGCCATCGCCACCGTCAACATCGCCGACACGCTCATGCTGGGCGTGCTGTGGATCACGCTGCAGGACGTGGCGCGCCACACCACCACCGACGTGTACGCCGTGTACGGGTTCGCCTGGGCGTCGCGCGTGCTGTCGCGCGACGCGGGCCGCGTGCTGATCATGGTGCTGGGCGCGATGGGGGCCTCGTCGTACGCGGTGACCGCCGTCATCGGCATCGTGGTGTTCGCGCTGGCCGCCAGCATGGCGCTGCTGCTGTCGGACGGCATTTTGAAGCTGCGGCCGCTGTTCACCGAAGACGTGGCGGCTCCCGCCCGGCGAAGCGCGGTGAGCGCGGCGCGCGAGGCGAGGCGAGCGGAGATGGAAGGGGCGGGAGCCTCGACGCCGGCCCCCGCGGCGATGCCGAGCGCGCAGGCCCAGCCGGACCCGCAGGAGTGGTTCCGCGACGCGTTCGACCTCTCGGAGCGCGAGACGGAAGTGGCGCTGCTCATCGCCCAGGGACGCAGCAAGTCCTACATCGCCGAGGCGCTGTGCCTGTCGGAGAACACGGTGCGCACGCACGCCAAGAACGTCTACACGAAGCTCGACGTGCATTCGAAGCAGGAATTGATCGACCTGCTGCAGAATAGGGAATAGAGGCCTATCCTCTTCCCTAGCGCGGCGGAAGCTTCGGCATGCGCGCGTCTTGCTCCGCGCCGATCGCATGCCGCTTCCTTGCCGAATCGGCGCAACGTGCGGTCGCTAGACCGCAGACGCCCTTTCGCGCCATGGGGAAGGGCTGTCCCAACGCACGCATTCCGACCCCCCCCCGCAGCGCCCGGGCAGAAGACGTCTACCCCTCCAGCTGCTCTTTCAGCGCGCCTACCGAGTACAGGCTGCCGAACGCGCAGATGAGGCCGTCGGCCCCCGCCAGCTCGCGCGCCTTCGCCAGCGCGTCGGCCATGTCGCGCGCGACGAGAGGCCGCATGTGCGCCGAGCACCCCAGCACGTCCTGCCCCGTCCAGCGGATGGCGCGCGCCAGCCTGTCGGCGGAAAGCGCGCGCGGGTTGTCGGGCGTCACCGCCACGAACCCCCCGACGAGCGGCATCACGGTTTCCAGCATGGCCGGGTAGTCCTTGTCCTCCAGCACCCCCATGATGAACACAGGCTTGCGACCGGGGAACACGTCGGCCAGCGAATCCACGAGCGCGCGGGCGCCCTGGGGATTGTGCCCGCCGTCCACGACGACGGTCGGCTCGCCCTCCCCCGCGCGCACGATCTCGAAGCGCCCCGGCCAGGCGGCGCCTGCGACGCCCTGACGCACCGCGTCGTCGTCGACGGCCCATCCGCGCGTGCGCAGCGCTTCGGTCACCTCGATGGCCAGCGCCGCGTTCGCCGGCTGGTACGATCCCAGCAGCTTCGTGCGCAGGTCGGCGAAGCGCCCGTACGAGAACGAGCGCGCGGGCGCGCCGGAAGCGCCCCAATCCACCGGGCCCACGTTCAAGCACGCGAAATCGGGCACGGTGAGCGTATCGCCCGCCGCCGCGACCGCCTGCTCGACCACGGCCATCGCTTCGGCGTCCTGCGGCCACGACACCACGGCGGACCCCGGCTTCACGATGCCGGCCTTCTCGCCCGCAATGGCGGCCAGCGTGGTGCCGAGCAGCTTCGTGTGGTCGAGGCCGATGCGCGCGATGACGGCCGCCTCGGGCGCGTCGATGGCGTTCGTCGAATCGAGGCGCCCGCCGAGGCCCACTTCGAGCACCACGATATCGCAGCCTCGGCGCACGAAGTGCACGAGCGCCACCGCCGTCATCAGCTCGAACTCGGTGGGATGGTCGGCCATAGCCTCGGCCTGCCCCTTCACGAGCAGCGTCGCCTCGGTCAGCTCGTCGAGCGTGATGTTGGCGCCATCCACGCGGATGCGCTCTTCGAACGTGATGAGGTACGGGCTGGTGAACAGCCCCGTGCGCAGCCCCGCTGCCTGGAGGATGGAGGCCAGGTACGCGCAGGTCGAGCCCTTCCCGTTCGTGCCCGCCACGTGGACGAACTTGAGACGATCCTGCGGCCGGCCCAGCCGGTCGAGCAGCTCGCGAATGCGGTCGAGCCCCAGCCGCGACTCCAACCAGCGCGGCTCGTTGATGTAGGCGATAGGATCGAACGACATAGGGACCTCCTGATGAGATGGGGATCGAGGCGAATGTTTCACGTGAAACATTCGTTCGCGCACAAGCGCGAAACGCGCGGGAGCGAAGCGACCCGTGCCTCGCGCGCAGCGCGAGAACAACCGCGCGGGTGGTCGGGCGGGAGCGAAGCGACCCGCCCATGCGCCCGCAGGGCGCATAATGGGCGCGCGGGTTGGCGCAGTAAGTCAGCGAGGGGCGCTGTGGTGCCCGAGATCGTGGGGAGGGCGAGGGCGAAGCGTACTTCGGTACGCGAGTC